>LSQX01273710.1_pt1 | contig 93722 bp, 92 predicted proteins | sample 654561 | NCBI WGS metagenome assembly LSQX01 (sample SAMN04489861, study PRJNA283612) | anaerobic digester metagenome | isolation source: 4 biogas reactors fed with cattle manure at either 37C or 55C with and... | place: Denmark: Kongens Lyngby | collected 2014 | reverse complement strand
TACAGTAATTTTACACTAACCCGTTAAAAGACCGAAGTGGGACAACAGATGCGCCTGTTTGTCCCACTTTCTTGCGGCGGGGATAGGCGAGGCGATTTGGGACAACAGGGACGTACCTGCCTGTCCCATTTTGGTGCCCGGGCACGTGTGGGCTATAGCCGGCCCAGCTTGGCCATCCCTTCGCTTTGCCCAGGGTGGCTATCCTTGGCCCGTTTCCCGAACTCCGGTCTCTACTTGAACTGGTTCAAGGCCATCTGGCACTGCTGGATGCATTCTTCAAGTTTCTGGGCCGAGGCGATAAAGGCGTTGCGGGCCTGGCTGTTCTCGGTTTCCTGCGCGGCGGCCCTTAACTCGTCTGCCGAATGGCGAACGCGGTCAATGCATCTTTCCACTTTTTGACGGGGATCCATGCACATCGCCTCCATATCCGAGATGCTGTCAGCTATAGTGTGCGCCGGCGCCAGCTGCGGCATACGCCGCCCGGGCCGCCTGCCGTCATGAGCCGCCGCTGCCGACCCGGTAAAGGGTGGGGACAGGGCGGTAGTAGTCATGGCTGAGCAGCTCGCGGGAAACTTCCTGGCCGCCCCTGTAGACTATCCGCCAGGTTTTTACATAGTAGCCCGCCTTCCCCTTCTCCACCAGCTCTTTTTCCCCAGGGGGCAGGTTCGGGCTCTTTTCATAGTGAACCGGCGGATCCACTCGCACCAGATCGGTCGTCACTAGCTCTACCCGCTCCTCCATGGGCGGGCCAAAGAAGCGTACGGTCAGTCGGCCATCCTTCAGCTCCGCCCCGATGAGAAGATGATGCTTGCGGCTGTTTTTAAATTTCAAATCGGCGGAACCAATGGAGATGGAGGCATCCCTGCCCACGGGCAGATAGCCGATGGTCAGGCTGTGATTATACCGCTCCACGATCTTTAGGTTGGCCAGAAGGGCGGCGTTATAAAGCGTGGAGGAGACCTGGCAGAGCCCCCCTCCCAGGCCGGGCACGAGCCTGCCCCCCACGATGACCGGCGCCTCGCGGTAGCCTTTTTCCCGTGTTGGCTCCCCCACAATTCTTTCAAAGGAAAAAATCTCGCCGGGAGCCAGGAGAGTGCCGTTGATGGCGGCTGCGCCCAGGGCGATATTGTGGACGCGGTTGGGAATGGCCGATGATACCTGGGTAGAGAAGGAGACCATGACTTTGTCGACGCCGTAGCCAGCCAGATCGGCTGCGGTTAGCCCGGCCTTCTTTTGGGCAAGCGGAAGCTTCACCTCCTCCTGGCCGCCGGCCACCGCCTCAAGCAGCCTTCTTCACAGCAGCCCCACCGGCAGGTATTGACCGTCTTTCTCCTCTTCAATGGCCACCTCCGCCCCCTGGACGATAAACCTGGCGTTCCGGGGCTCCTTCGCCACCTGCCTGGCCAGGTGGGAGAGGAACTGGTTTAACTTCGCCTCCTCCACCTTCAATATTCCCTCCAGATGCAGGGAGGAGCGGCTCCAGAGCCGTAGCAGCCTGCCGCCATAGCCCTGGCGCCCTGTTCCGGCGCCACGGATCAGGGCCATAGTCGCCTCCCTGTCCCAGGATATGCCCAGTTCCGCCAGGGATAGGGTCATCTCTTTCCCTTCCACCCCGGAAAGCTTGAGCTCCTCCCTTGACCAGAGCTCCGCTTTCAACCTGGCCTCGGCTTCCTCCAGGCTCAGGCCGCCAAGAGAAATCCCGTTTACATAAACGCCCGGGTAGATTTTGCCGCAGAAGCGCCAGTAGTCTATTCCTATCGCCGCAGCTAGAAGAAGCAGTATCAGGAGGGGCGCGAGGAGGGCTAAAAGCACCTTGCGCCGCAAGAGGCCGGACAACCGCTCTTTTATGCTCAAGGCCTGACCCCCGCGATGACCTTTGCTTATGCATATGATCGGGGGGGAGAAAGTTATTCAATTTTTTTTGGGGATGTATATATTAAGCGGAAAAAAGGGATAATAGGATTGGAGCCTCACAAGGCCAGGTGTTAGCGGCAACCGGCGTTGCCATGACCAGAGCTCCTTGTGAGGCTCCGCGTTTTTTCTGCCGCCGCGGCGGAGTCGATCATCATCACGGCCGCAGGATACAGGAAGGACATGGCAGGCACGGCGCAGACCCCTTTGGAGCCGATGCCGGGAGAATTCTTCTAGGAGACAAGGCGAAGGAGAATGTCGCCGGCGGCAACGGTGTCCCCGGCTTGAACAAGGATTTCCTGCACCCTCCCCCCCTGGGGAGCGGTGATTTCATTTTCCATCTTCATCGCTTCCAGGATGAGGAGAACATCTCCCGCTTTCACCACGTCGCCTTTTTTCACCGCCAGCTCGACGATGGAGCCGGGCATGGGCGCCTCCACGTCCACCCAAGCGCCGATTGAAAGTAAGTCAGGCGGAAGTTGGGACGACGGGAGTTCTTCTTGGTGACAGGCGATGCCCTTCTCCTGCATTGAAGGGAAAGCGGCTAGCTCTTCCACGGTCACGTCGAAAATCCGCCCGTCTACGGTGACCCGGTATCTATATTTCTCCAATGCGTCCCCCCCTTAAAAATTCCAGGCGCGCCCTCTCTGCCAGAAGCTCTCTGCGGGCGGCGGCCAGCCATCGTGAACCCGCCGGCCGCCTTGCCAGATATCCCTTCTTTCCGCCCTTCGCGCTGCGGTTAGCGGAGGCGGCGGGCAAGTTCCTGCAGCAGTGGGCCGCCGCGGCAATGGCCGCCGCAAGCGGTGCCGGCAGGACCTCGCCGCCTCGTTCCCCGGCGGGTGGCTCCTTTTCTGTGGCCGGCAGGTAAGAAAAAAGGCGGCCCCAAAGAAGCATGAGCCCGCAAGAGGCCATGAGGATCAGCTTAACCGCCGACAGGTCCAGAAGCATCATCATCTTTTCCGCCATCTTGGCAATCTCCGGACAGGGCAGCTTTTATTCCCACATTTCATTCTGCCCCGTTTGAGGACTGTAAATGCTTGCGCCGCGGGGCGTCTTTTTGATGGCGACCAGGCAGATGTAGGGCACGGTGATGCTTCCCAGGCTGCCGGCGCGGTAGTCACGGTCGCCGTGATAATCGGAGCCCCCCGTCACCAGCAGGCCCAGTTTCTGTGCCAGGAGGCGATAGTAGCGGACCATTTCGGGGTTGTGATCGGGATGGTACACCTCGATGCCACGCAAGCCCAGGGCCACAAGCTGCCGGATGAACTTGCGCCCCGACGCTCCGGGATGGGCCACCACCGGGACAGCTCCGGCTCGGTGCAGCAGGGCAATGGCTTTTGCCGGATCAAGGCCATTGCGTGGGACATAAGCGGGGCGGCCCTGGGCCAGGTATAACGAAAAAGCCTTTTCCACGGTGGGAACAAAGCCCCGCCGCACCATTACCCGGGCCAGGTGCAGCCGCCCGGGAGCAGCCCCTCCCGCCTCGGCGGCCACCTCTTCGCTGCCAATATGGAAGCCAAGGCTACGCAGGCGCAGGAGCATCTTCTCCATGCGCCGGTAGCGTTCGCGGCGCCGCTCTTCAAGAACGGCGCTTATCTTCTCGGGAAAAAGGGGATCGTATCCCAGCAGGTGAATCTTATTCTCTCCGTCAGAAGCGCTGAGCTCCACCCCGGGAAGAACCTCCAGCCCGTGGCTCCTGCCGGCGGCGAGGGCTTCATCAATTCCCTCCAGCGTATCGTGATCCGTCAGCGCCACCCCAGCCAGCCCTAATTCTGCAGCCCGGGCGATGAGCTGCGTCGGGGTGAGCGAGCCGTCGGAGGCGGTGCTGTGCAGGTGCAGGTCCACCGGAAGATGTTCCTTCCCGCGGCTCATTGGGCTTCACCTCCCAGGTTTGCCCTCACTATCCGGCACACGTTCCCCCAGGCCATCTGTTCCACCTCGCGGGGATGAAAACCCTGCCGGCAGAGCGCTTGGGGAAGCAGGCCGTACTGCGAAGCATCCTTGATTTCATTAACAGTGGCCTCGATGCCGTCAAAGTCGGAGCCGAAGGCAAGGTGTTCCACCCCGATGAGCCCGGCAATGTGCACAAAATGATCCAGCAGCTGCTCCAGACCCGCCTCCGCGCCGCCGGAGATAAAAGTAGGATAGAGGCTTAGCCCAATGACCCCGCCCTTTGCGGCCAGCTCCTTGAGCTGTTCGTCGGTAAGGTTGCGCGGGTGATCGCAGAGCCGCCGGGAATTGGCATGGGTAACCAGCGGCGGCCTCTCGGCCAGCTCCAGGGCTTCATAAAAAGAGCGCGTGGCAAGGTGGGCCAGGTCGAGGATGATACCCTTGCGGGAAAGCTCCCGCACCAGACGGCGGCCGGCGCGGGTGAGGCCGCCGCCCGCGGTCTCCTCCCCCACTCCGTCGGCATAGAGGTTGCGATGGTTCCAGGTAAGGGAAAGGGCGCGCACGCCCAAGCGGTAAAAGATATCCAGCAGCTCCAGGCTGCCTTCAAGGGGTTCCGCTCCTTCGAGTGCCAGAAGGGCGCCGATTTTTCCTTCCTCCAGCGCCGCCAGATCGCCGGCCCTTTCCAGGCTTGCCAGGCGCGGCCCGTTCTCCTCAAGGCAGCGGCGGTAGCGGCTGACCTGTTCCAGAGCGGCGCGCGCGTGTCCATGCTGCGTGTACGGCGCGGTGCAGATGGCAAAAAACTGCAGGCCAACCCCTCCTTCAATAAGGCGGGGCAGGTCAATGTGGCCGGCGGCGTTGCGGCGGCCGAAATGATATTCTTTCTTCCCCAGCAGGCTGATGGTATCGCAGTGGCAGTCGGCAATCCTAAAATTTACCGCGGACATGCGTATATTGTACATCATCTGGGCACAAAAAAACACCCCCGGCAGAAGGGTGTCGGCCAGAATAGGGCTGCTTAAAATTTAGCGCGGCTCAACGATCAACTTAATCGCTGTTCTTTCTTCCCCGTCAATCTGAATATCTGTAAACGCGGGAATACAAATTAAATCGATGCCGCCCGGGGCGACAAATCCCCTGGCAATGGCCACCGCCTTTACGGCCTGGTTCAGAGCGCCGGCGCCGATGGTTTGTATTTCAGCGCTTCCCCGTTCACGCAGCACTCCCGCCAATGCACCGGCCACAGAATTAGGATTGGACTTTGCTGAAACCTTTAATACTTCCATTTAACCAGTAGGTACCTCCTTAAAGGGGATTTGCTTTATGTTATATTTCTCTTAGAAAACAAAATATCCTTCCAGAATAATGTGAACTTTTTAATTCTTAATGGTAATCCTAAATCATTGTTATTTCAGACCGCTCCATTATCAGTATGCCACTAAAAAAAGAATTGTGCAAGACATTTCTAAAGAGTCAAGCACATTTTGTTAAAAAAAATTGAATTATTTGTCGAACACGTAAACCCGGCCCGCTTCACGGAAGGCAAAGAGGCGGCTGACCTTGCGGTTGGGAACTGCGGGCGTGGATTGATCTGAAAGTTCACCTGCCAGGAAGGATGCCTCGCACTCCCGGCGGAACTCGGTGATCAGGCCGTTGCTGAAGTGCTCGCGAACAACATGGGTGAAGAGGCTGATGACCCCATCGAGGGGAAATTGGCCGCGAATGCAGAGCTGGATCTGGGTCAGCCCTGGATAGCTGTTCCGGAGCAGCTTGAAGCGGCAGGGTTCTTCCCCGCGGCTAAAAAAATAAAAAGCCTCCAGGTATTCCTGCAGCTTTTGCTGCAGCTCCCGGCATTCATCCTGGCCGATTTGGCCCTTGACCATGTAAGAGAGGCGGCAGGAGGAGGCGGGAATGTTAAAGGTAATGGTATATATTTCCGGATATTTAAGCAGCAGGTTGACGAGCATGTTTACGTGGTATGATTTTTCCCGCTGTTCTTCCATGGACAGCTGATCCCCCTCCCATGTCATAGATGTTACTATTCCATAGGGCCGGGAAAAAATCCTGCCCAAATAAAAAAAGTGCCCTTGCCGGGCACATAAAATTTTCCGGTAAATATGGTATTATTTGGCGTACTCGATGGCCCTGGTCTCCCGGATGACATTGACCTTGATCTGTCCCGGGTATTCCAGCTCGCTTTCAATCTTCTTGACAATGTCCCGGGCCAGCTGGATCGATTTCAGGTCATCAACCCGGTCCGGCTTGACCATGATGCGGATTTCACGTCCGGCATGAATGGCATAGGCCTTGTCGACCCCGTCAAAGGAGTCGGCAATCTCTTCCAGCTTCTCCAGCCGCTTGATGTAAGCTTCCAGGGTTTCACGCCTCGCTCCCGGTCGGGAGGCGGAAATGGCATCGGCGGCCTGCACCAGTACCGCCTCAAGGGTCTTAAAGTCAACGTCGCCGTGGTGCGCCGCCACGGCATTAACTATCTCCGGCGACTCCTTGAATTTCTTCACCAGCTCAGCGCCGGTAACCACGTGCGAACCTTCGGTATCATGGTCTGCGGCCTTGCCGATATCATGCAGCAAGCCCGCGCGCTTGGCAAAAGCCACATCCAGGCCCAGTTCTGCCGCCATCATCCCCGCAAGGTGGGACACCTCGATGGAATGCTGGAGCACGTTCTGGCCGTACGAGGTGCGGTAGCGAAGCTTCCCCAGCAGCATTACCAGCTCTGGATGCAGCCCGTGCACTCCCGTCTCAAAGGTAGCCCGCTCCCCTTCTTCCCGGATCTGGGCTTCCACCTCTTTACGCGTCTTCTCCACGACCTCTTCAATCCGGGCAGGGTGAATGCGGCCGTCGCTGATGAGCTTCTCCAGGGCCAGCCTGGCAATTTCCCGCCGGATGGGATCGAAGCCGGAAAGAATCACCGCCTCGGGAGTATCGTCAATGATCAGGTCTATGCCGGTAAGGGTTTCCAGCGCCCTGATGTTGCGCCCTTCACGCCCGATGATGCGCCCCTTCATTTCATCGTTGGGCAGCGTGACCACCGAAACCGTGGCCTCGGAAGCGTGATCCGCCGCACAACGCTGAATGGCCAAGGTAATGATCTCGCGGGCTCTCCGGGCGGCCTCGTCGCGGGCCTTGCTTTCCACCTCGTTAATCATCAAGGCCATCTCGTGCGAGACTTCGTCCCGGGCTTTCTGCAAAATGGTCTCCTTCGCTTCCTCCATAGACATGTTGGAGATGCGCTCCAGCTCGGCCACCTGCTGCTTGTAAAGCTGCTCCAGCTTCTCCTTGAAGCGCCGGTTCTCTTCTTCTTTGCGCCTCAGGTCTTCCTCCTTGCGTTCGATGGAGTTGGCCTTGCGGTCCAAGGCTTCTTCTCGCTGCATCAGCCGCCGCTCAAAGCGCTGCAGTTCGTTGCGCCGCTCGCGGCTTTCCCGCTCGATCTCGTTTCTCAGCCGGTGGGCTTCCTCTTTTGCTTCCAGGTACTTCTCGCGCTTTATGGCGCTGGCTTCCTGTTTCGCCTCCTCGATTATTTTTTTCGCTGCCGCTTCGGCGGAGGCAATCTTCGCCTCGGCAAGCAATTTACGAATAAAATAACCGGCGATTACGCCGAGACACAATGCAACTACGGCGACAAGGATGTACTCCGTCATCTATTTCCACCTCCATTTCCCTGTAGAGTTAAACGAAAAAAGCTGTGTTCCGAACACAGCTTAAAAGAGAAAGATTGGCACAAAGGCAGTACACCTTTAGTCGTGCAGGCACTTTATATCCAGAAAATCTATGGCAGCGCTCCCTGAAAGCACCATTAATCTTCTCTTTTAAACCGGAACTTGGAAATAATCCGATTTATAATTTATATTATAAAAGCGCCCGTTTGGGCCTACACTACGAGCCTATTTTAACCCTATATGATAATTATGTCAAGATGGAGCAAGGCCGCGCCCGGCAGCCGCTGCCAGGGCTGTGCTCTCCAGTCCTTCTACCCCTCCAGAAAGGGGCAGTATTCCTGCAGCAGTTCGCGGATGACCTGGTCGTGAAAGCCGCGGCGCTGCAGGAACGCCGCTTGGCGGCGGAGCCAGTTCCTGTCGGGCTCTTCTCCGGGGGCAAGATTTCGCTTGGCCAAAAGCTCGCGCGCCAGGGCCCTCTCCTTTTCGGGGCTGTAGTGGCGCGCCAGGGCTTCCTCCACTGTATCCCGCGCAATCCCTTTTGCCCGCAGGGCAAGGCTTGCGCGCAGGGGGCCCCAGCCCCGGCGCAGGCAATATTCCAGGTACTCATCGGTAAAGCGGCGGTCATCGATATAGCGCCACTGCTCCATCTCGGCAAGGACGGCGGAGATGACGTCGCGTTCAAAACCCTTCCGCCGCAGGTATTCTTCCGCCTCCTGCCTGCTCCGCGCGCGCAGGCCAAGGAGCCGCAGCAGCCGGGAGCGTGCTTTTTTCAGCGCCGCTTCATCCGCCAAGGAAGATCATTCCTTTCGCCCTTCCCCGGAGAGCGTCTCTACCACGGGCAGGCCGTATTGTTCCCGGATCTTGCGCTCAATTTCTGCCGCCACATCGGGATGCTCCTTTAAAAATTCGCGCACATTTTCCCGTCCCTGGCCCAGGCGCTCGTTGTTGTAGGAATACCAGGCCCCGCTTTTCTGCAGGATTTTCAACTCCGTTCCCAGGTCGATGAGTGCGCCCTCGGCGGAGATGCCGCGCCCATAAAGGATGTCAAAATCGGCCACCTTGAATGGTGGGGCCACCTTGTTCTTTACCACCTTGGCCCGGGTGCGGCTGCCGATGATCTCGTCATTTTGCTTGATCGCCTCCACCCGGCGCACATCGATGCGTACCGAGGCATAAAACTTGAGGGCTCGGCCTCCGGGGGTAACCTCGGGGTTGCCAAAAATTACCCCCACCTTTTCTCGGATCTGGTTGATAAAAATGGAGACGGTTTGCGACTTGCTGATGGCGCCGGAGAGCTTGCGCAGCGCCTGCGACATGAGCCGCGCCTGCAGCCCCACGTGGGCGTCTCCCATTTCACCCTCGATTTCGGCGCGCGGGACCAATGCGGCTACGGAGTCGATGACGAGGACATCGATGGCCCCGCTGCGCACCAGCGCCTCGGCAATCTCCAGGGCCTGCTCCCCCGTGTCCGGCTGGGAGACAAGCAGTTCGTCAATGTTCACGCCCAGGTTGGCCGCGTAGGCGGCATCGAGGGCGTGCTCGGCGTCGATAAAGGCGCAGTAGCCGCCGCGTTTCTGGGCCTCGGCGATGACGTGCAGCGCCACGGTGGTCTTACCCGACGACTCGGGCCCAAAAATCTCCACTATGCGGCCGCGCGGCAAGCCTCCTATGCCCAGGGCCAGGTCAAGGGCCAGGCAGCCCGTGGGAATGACGGCAATCTCCGCGGCCACGTGCTGGCCCAGGCGCATGATCGAGCCCTTCCCAAACTGTTTTTCAATATGCAGCAAAGCCGCCTCCAGAGCTTTCTCCTTCTCCATGCTGATAACCCCCTTTAATGGGCTGGGCTGTTATCTTTGTTATTCTTTTTCCATGGTTAATTTCCTCTATTTTTCCCAAATAATATCTCTTCCACGACGGTATAGCGCGCTCCCTCGCTGGAGAGATGGCTTTCGTAGAGGCGCATGGCATGGACCGGCGCCGTCTCCGTGGCAAATGACTGCCCCTCCTCCAGAAGGCGCTCGATGAGCCCGGCGGGCAGGGGGCGGCGCGCCCGCCCCAGGGTGAGGTGGGGCTTGAAGGGGCGCTCCTCTGCGGGGAAGCCTTTTGCCGCCAGGGCTTCATCCAGCGTAGCAGCCAAGCTTTTCACTTCCTCCGCTCCACTGCGGACGCCGGACCAGATCACCCGCGCCTGCCGCGGGGAGGGAAAGACGCCGGTCCCGCCAAACTGCAGCAGGAAGGGGGCTGTTGACGCGGCGGCCTGGCGCATGGCGGCGATAATTTCCGGCACCATTCCTGCCTCCTGCTCGCCGAGAAATTTGAGGGTAAGATGGAGCCCCTCGGGCCGCACCCACCGGACCCCCTCAAGAGAGCCCGCCAGCTGCTGCAGGAGCAACTGCAGGCTTCTCCTCTGCTCGGCTGAAGGGTCAATGGCAATAAAGAGTCGCATTGCCAAGCGAACTCCTTTCCTTAAGGCGAAGATAAAACGAAGCCGGATAACTAGTTTGAGATAGGAGGGGAAAAATCCTCTTTACAAAGCCCGGGGCCTCATGAAGCTGCCTGGCGGTTGTAGAAGCGCTGCAGGGTAAAGGAATCCTGGTACTGCTCGATGCTTATGAGATCGGCGGCGGTCAATCTTTGTCCGGAGGGAAGCTCAGGGTTGAAGTAGAGGATGGCGGCGCTGTAAGGGTTTTCCCGCGGCGCCAGGAGACCGCGCACTCCGGCGGCGCCCGTGCTTCCGGCATTGACCAGGACGGTGCCGCTGGCCTCGTCAAAGCCCACGACGGTGCGGTGGGTGTGGCCGCTTAAAATGAGCGGCAGCTCTCCCCGGAAAAATTCTGCCATGAAGGGATTGTGCACGGCAAAGATGTCGGGAGGCTCTTCCCCTGCGGCAAGGAGCTTCTTCGCCTCCAGGGAGGCGGTTTGCATGGCGCTTTCTGCGGCCACCTCCGCCGTCTGCCTCTCCGAGGCGGGATCGGCGAGGCCGGCTATGCACAGGCCACCAATCTCCACCGCCTCCGCGCCCAGGATAACCGCCCCTTCACGGCGCAGTAGCTCAACAATCTGGGGACTGTCATGGTTCCCCGGCACAAAAAGATACGGCACGGGCAGACGGGCCATGCGCGCCGCCAGCTCGGCTTCCAGCTCGGAACCGTAGTCGGTAAGATCCCCCGTATCGATGACCAGTTCTATATGAAAGCTCTCCACGACCTTTTCGATGAAGTCAAAGGCTGCCGGATTGTTGTGAATATCGGATACGTGGAGTACCCGGATCTCGCCGCTATGGGAGAGGGGGCGGATGAGCTGCAGCCTGCTGGCGAGGTCCTCCAGGTTTAAGGCCACCAGCGCCAGCTGATCGCCCATGTCCGCCGCGGTCTCCAGCGCCCGCTCCGCAAGGCTGACGATCCAGGGTGCCGCCGCCAAGGCCCCTTCATAGCGGGGATTGGCAAAGGCGCCGGTATCGTAGGGGTAGACAAGGGTGGCGCCAAGCAGCAGCGTCAAAAGGAGCACGGAAAGGAGGCCGCAGCAAAGGGCCTTAACAAGCAGGCCCTTTTTCCGGGGCAGAAGGGCGCAAAGGAGCAGCGCGCTGCAAGCGAAGGAGGCGGCGGCCAGGCGGAGGGCAAAAAAGAGCAGCTTTTCCCGGATTTCTCCCTGCAGGGTGGCCAGATCCGGCAGGGCGGACAGTTCCCGCAGGGAGGCGGAAAGAAGCTGCAGGTCCACGTTTTTCAGGCTGATTTCCAGGAGAAAAGGTGGCCGGTGCGTGTCCGCCCGCAGCTTGCCCAGCGGCGGGAAGGCGACTACCGTCTCGCCGCTTGAGGAGGGAACCAGGGCGGCGGAAAGTTCAAAGGCCTTCAGCTTGAAGCTGGTCTCGCTGAAGAGGACTGCGGCCATAAAGAGGCCCGCCAGCGCCGAAAAAAACAGCAGGAGCAGCTCCCTTTTCCTAGGGCTCTTCAGTGCGCATCATCCTCCAGAGCAGGGTCAGGAGAGCCTGCACCGCCCTCTCCTTGATGGCACGGCGGGTGCCGGGCAGGTCCAGGCGAAGGCAGCGCTCCCCCCATGGTCCGGCGGCGGCGATGTAGACCAGGCCCACCGGTTTCCCCGAGGCGTCGCTGCCGGGGCCGGCGATCCCCGTTATGGCGGCCCCCACGGAGGCGTTAAGCCTCTCCCGGGCTCCCCGGGCCATGGCTAGGGCTACCGGCTCGCTCACCGCTCCCTCGCGCTCCAGGAGCGCCGCCGCCACGCCAAGCAGCTTCTCCTTGGCCTCGTTGCTGTAGGTGACCAGCGACCCTTTAAAAAAGAGGGAACTTCCCGGGATATTGGTGATGCTGTCCGCCAGCAGGCCGCCGCTGCAGGATTCGGCCGCGGCCAGGGTGAGGCCTCGCTCCATGAAGAGAGCGGCCACGGCGCCGGCCAGGGTCTGCTCCCCTTCACCGTAAACATAGCGGCCCAACTCTTTGCGCAGGCGCGCTGCCGCATTTTCCAGGCGCTCCGCCGCATCTTCGGCGCAGCTTTTCAGCTGCAGCAGCACCTCCCCGCCCCTGGCGACATAGGACAGGTCCACTCCGCCGGGGAGGCCGCTGCGCTTAACCTTCTCTTCCAGCTCCGACTCGCCGCAGCCGGCGGTGCGGACCAGCCGGCTTAGCCACTTTCCCTCTTCGCGCCGCGCCTCCAGGAAGGGAAGGATCTCCTCTTCAAACATGGGCGCCATCTCTTCCGGGGGTCCGGGAAGGAGAATAAGCCAGCGCCGCTCCCCGGCCGGGATGATAGCCCCAGGCGCGGTCCCCCGGGGATTGAAGAGAAGGCGGCTTCCTTCAACGACAAGGGCCTGCTTGCGGTTTGCCGCCGGCATGGGCCGCCCGCGCCGGGCGAAAAATTGCTCCAGATGCTGCAGCCATTCCCGGTGCAGCTGCAGGGGGCGCCTCAGCAGCTCGGCCACCGCCTCCCTGGTGAGATCGTCGTCGGTAGGGCCAAGCCCCCCGATGCAGATAACCGCTTCGCTGCGGCGCAGGGATTCCTTCAGTGCTTCCACGATGGCGGCTATGCTGTCGGGCACCACGCGCTGCTCCCGCACCGCGATGCCGCGCGACCAGAGGCGCCGCGAGATGTAGCCGGCATTGCTGTTTTCCACCAGGCCCGTAAGAAGTTCATTGCCAATGCAGATGATCTCTGCCTGCACGCCCATCACCGCCGTTTTTTGGACTTATTATAACATGCATCTAGACGGCGGATCCCGTGGCGGAGAGGAGGTGGCGGCGCAGGAACTCGCCACTGATCTTCTCCTTCTCCAGGATGATGCGGGCAATGTGCTTGATCAGCTCCACCTGGGGGGCCAGCAGTTCGGAAACCCGCTGCTCCTGCGCCGCGATGATCTCCTGGATGGTGCGGTGCAGCAGCCCCGCGGGCAGATCTTCCATGCTGACGACGCCCAGGCTGGAGAGCCCGGCGGCAATGATTTTCTTGGCCAGGCGGACGGCCTGCTGGAAGTCGCTCTGCGAGCCGGTGCTGCGGCTGCCCAGGACCAGCTTTTCACTGCCCGTTCCCCCGAGCAGCACGGCAATCTGCTCTTCCAACTGCGCAGCGGTGTAAATGTAGTAGTCGCGCTCGGGCTGGTGGCGCACGTAGCCCAGAGCCTTGCCACGCGGCGTAATGGTTACCTGGGAGACCGAACCGGGCCGCAGAGCTTCGCTGACCAGGGCATGGCCTGTTTCATGGACGGCAATGCGCCACATTTCCTCTTTTTCGGGCTTCCGCTCCAGCTTCTCTCCCATGATGACCTTATCAATGGCCTCAAGAAGGTGCTTCTCCCCAATGCGCCTCCTCCCCTCGCGCATGGCCAGGATGGCGGACTCGTTGGCAAGGCTTTCCAGGTGGGCCCCGGAGAAGCCAAAGGTCTCGCGGGCAATCTTCTCCAGGGAGATGTTCTCTTCCACCGGCTTGTTGCGCAGGTGGAGCTCCAGGATCTGCTTCCGCCCCTCCAGGTCGGGCAGGTCCACCTGCACCACCCGGTCGAAGCGCCCCGGGCGGAGCAGCGCCGGATCAAGAGCCTCGGGACGGTTGGTGGCGGCGATGACCAGGATGTTGAGGTCGCCGCTGCTTCCCAGGCCGTCCATCTCCACCAGGAGTTGGTTCAGGGTCTGGTCGTATTCAAGGTGGCTGCTGTGCCGGCCGCGCTGCCCGCCGAGGATGTCAATCTCGTCGATAAAGAGGATGGCACTGTTCCGCCCTTCGCGCCGGGCTTTCTGCCGGCACTGCTCGAAAAGCTGGCGCACCCGCTGCGCCCCCACCCCGGCGTACACTTCGATGAACTCGCTCCCGGCCACGCTAAGGAAGGATGAGCCGGTGTAGCTCGCCGCCGCCTTGGCCAGGAGAGTCTTGCCCGTTCCCGGCGGGCCCACCAGCAGCACTCCCTTGAGGGGCCGGATGCCCATGTGCTTGACCTCCTGGGGCTTCATCACGAAATCCAGCGCCTCCAGGAGCTCCTTTTTGGCCGTCTCCTGGCCCCCGATTTGATTGAAGCTGATGGACTGGCCCCGCGCTCTCTTGCCGATGGCGCCTATGCGCATCGTCTTGAGCCCGGCAGGGTTAAAGAGAAGGAGAAAGACGGCGGCCAGGAGGAGCAGCGGAAGGAGACTGCTCTGGTAGTATAGCAGGATCACCACTGCAGCAAGCCCCACCCCGGCAAGCAGTTCACGCATTGGCCGAACCCCCTTCCCCTTCCGGCGACCCCGGCAAAGGCACGATGAGGTAGAGATAGCCGGATCCGTCGCGCGCCTGCAAATAGAGGCGGCGCGAATCCACGGTAAAGAGCGAACCGTCAAGGCCGTGCTCGGCGGCGCTCCTGGCGATGCGATCCGCCGCGGCGCGGTAGCTGCCGGAGCGGGCCGCTTCGAAGAGGTCAGGGCTCACGGCGTCGGCAAATCGTTCCAACCGGGGCGTGCGCCGATCCTTGATTTCAATAGAGAGCGGCTTGCGGTAGCGCCGGGCCATTTCCTTTTCCACGGCGGCAACCAGCGCCTGGAGGCGCCCCTGGTAGGAGTCATCCGGCGTGATAAGGAGTGTTTCGCCGCCTCCTTCGGAGACGAGCTCGGCGCCGGCCACCCCTTCAAGGCGGCAGATGGCCTCGATAAAGGGTTCCTGTTGGAAATAGCGCCGGTAGAGATGATTTGCCCCGAAGAATAAGGCCAGGGCCAGCAGGGCGACAAGCAGAACCTTGTGCCAGCGCATTTCGGTCATGGCCAACCGCTCCCTCATTGTTTACATAAATAGTTTACATAACGTAAGTAGATTATAACAAAGAAGCCTGGAGCGGGCAACATTCCGGGGAGCGGAAGGCGCCTTCCTCTTTCTTCGCTAGGTGGTATGCTCTTCCGCTAAGCCAAGAGCTGTGCCGTAGAGGTCATATGGTGAAGAGAGATTTATGCGCACGCGGACAAGGCTGCCCGGGCGAAGGGGGCGTGGCGAACGGAAGTAGACCAGGCCGTCCACCTCGGGTGCCTGGAAGGAGGTGCGGCCGCAGTACAGCGGGCCGCCGCCCCGCAAGGGACCTTCTACCAGCACGGTGAAAATTTTTCCCACCAGGCGGCGGTTGAATGAGAGGGCCACCTTCTGCTGGAGCCGGAGCAGCAGGCGGCGCCTTCTTGCGGCAACCCGCCGCGGAACCTGTCCGCCAAGGGAGGCCGCCGCCGTGCCCGGCTGGCGGGAGTAGGAAAATACGCCCACCCGTTCAAAGGGCACCTGTTCTACAAAGGAGCAAAGCTCCCGGAAACGCTCCGGGGTCTCCCCCGGATAGCCCACCAGGTAGGTGGTGCGCAGGGTCAGGCCGGGGATGCGCTGCCGCAGCTTTTGCACCAGCGCGACAATATCCTCGCGCCCGTAGCCCCTCCCCATGCTCCGCAGCAGTTCGCTGTTCACATGCTGCAACGGCAGGTCGAGATACTTGCAGATCCTTATTTCGCGGGCCATGAGTTCAATGAGGCTGTCGCTCACCCGGGCCGGGTGGGCGTAGAGGATGCGCAGCCAGAAGAAGGCGGGGACAGCCTGCAGGATGCGGCGGATAAGCTCGCTGAGGCCGTCGGCTGCACCGGCGTCGGCGCCGTAAGCGGTGGTATCCTGGGCCACCAGGTTTATTTCGAAGGTCCCGGCATTGACGAGCTGCTTCACTTCGTCGACAATCTCTTCGGGCGGGCGGCTGCGCAGGGGGCCGCGCAGCGAGGGGATAAGGCAGTAGCGGCAGCAGTTGCTGCAGCCTTCGGCAATTTTTACGTAGGCGCTGTACGGCGGCCCGGTTAAAAGGCGGGGCCCCGTGCTGCGGTAGAGCCGGGGGGGCGGCAACAAGAGCAACTCCTTTTTGCCGGCAAAGCATTGCTCCAGGAAGGCCGGCAGCTCTCCGTAGCTGTGCACCCCAATGACGCCGTCAAGCTCGGGAATTTCTTCCAGCAGCTGTCCGCCGAAGCGCTGGGCCAGGCAGCCCGCGGCAACGAGCAGGACCTTGCGGCCGCGGCTTTCCCCGGCCAGCTCCAGAATGGTGTTGATGGACTCCTCCTGTGCCTCCTCGATAAAGGCGCAGGTGTTAATGATAATAACATCCGCTTCTGCGGGGTCGTCGGTAATGAGGTAGCCGCTGCCGCCCAGGAGCCCGAGGATCTCTTCCGTATCAATGCGGTTCTTGGCGCATCCCAGGGAGACGGCGGCAACCTTGCGCCATCTTGTCTTCATCTGCTGCCTCTTCTCTGCCGCTGTCTTTACCTACTGGAGAAGGAATAGAAAATTATGCGCGTTTTTCTGCCGGCTCACCTCGGCCACTTCCACGCCGCCCAGGGTCAGCTTTACTCCCCGGGGGTTGCCCAGCCGGATCCAGATCTTTTCGGAGGCGCCGGCGGTGACCTTTTCGCCCTTTTGGAAATTTCGCGGCGGGAATTGCTCCTTGCCGTCAGCGCGCAGTTCAATCCAGCAGCGCTCGGTGCAGAGGAGCTCCAGCTCCAGCCGCTCCGCGTTGGCCACGTGGAAGACCGTCTCCCGCGCCGTTGATTCCGCCTCCGCAACCCTGATCTCCACCCCTCCTTCCGGGAGAGAGGGCGCCTCGCCGCCGGGCTCCGGCGGAGCTTCCGGTTCCGTCAGCTCGCTTTCATTCTGGGAGGGAAGGGGCTCTTGAGGAGTGGGCTCTTTAAGATAACTCCTGGCCAGCCAGTATCCGCCCAAAACTAAAAGAAGCATGATGACGAGCAAGCCGTAGATGGGGGAAGGACCTCGCTCGCCGGGGAGAGAGCGCAGCCGCGCCGGGGGCTTGCTGGGCGGCTCCAGCGCCTCTTCGGCGGGAGGTTCACCGGCAAGGCGGCGGTAATGCACCAGCACCTCTTGGGGGTCCAGGCCCACGGCATCGGCGAAATTGCGCAGCGCTCCCTTCAGGTACACCTCCCCGGGAAACTTGTCGAAATCACCCTCTTCAAGCGCCTCCAGGTAATGGATCTGGATCTTGGTCTGCTCGCTGATATCTTTCAACGTGAGCTTGCGCTCAAGGCGTGCTTTCCGCAAAAGCTCCCCCAGTTCCTTCACCGTCATACCCCCTTTCAAAATTCCTGAGCAGAGGCCCGGGCCTAGCTTTGGCCTTTCTTGAACTCTTCATAGAGCCTGGCCGCCTGCTCCGGGGTGATAATAACCTCCCGCGGCTTGCTTCCCTCGTGCTCTCCCACCACTCCCCGCCGCTCCAGGTCATCCATCAGGCGGGCCGCACGGGTGTAGCCGATGCGGAAGCGCCTCTGCAGCAAGGAAATGGAAGCCTGCCCCGTCCGCACCACCAGCTCCACGGCATCGGGAAAGAGTTCATCGGGCTCGTAAAGCTCCTCCTCCTCGCCCTCCAGGGCATGGAGGTCCAGCTCGTAATCGGGCGGCCCCTGCTCGCGAATGAAATCGGTGATCCGCTTGATCTCGCGTTCGCTCACGTAGGCTCCCTGGACGCGGATGGGTTTGACCGCTCCCACGGGATGGAAGAGCATGTCCCCCCTCCCGAGAAGCTTCTCCGCTCCGGCCATGTCCAGGATGGTCCGCGAGTCCACCTGCGAGGAGACGGTAAAGGCGATGCGCGAGGTGATGTTGGCCTTGATAACACCCGTCAGTACATCCACCGAGGGGCGCTGGGTGGCGATGACCAGGTGTATGCCTGCCGCCCTGGACATCTGGGCCAGGCGGGCGATGGCATCTTCCACCTCTCCCGGGGCCACGAGCATGAGGTCGGCCAGCTCGTCGATGATGACCACGTAGTATGGCAGCGGCTCTCCTTCAGTCTCGCCGGCAGCGACAAGCTCGTTGTAGGCGCCGATGTCGCGCACCCCTTCGCGGGCGAAAAGCTCGTAGCGCCGGCCCATCTCCTTGACCATGTTGCGCAGGGCCTGGGAGGCCTTCTTTGGCTCCGTGACCACGGGCATGAGCAGGTGGGCGATGCCGTTGTAGACGCTCAGTTCCACCACCTTGGGATCGATCATGAGGAAGCGCACCTGCTCCGGCCTTGCCTTTAAGAGGATGCTGATGATGATGGCGTTCAGGCAGACGCTCTTTCCCGAGCCGGTGGCACCGGCAATGAGGAGGTGCGGCATCTTGGTGAGATCGGCGATGACGGGGACGCCGGTAATATCTTTTCCTAAGCCGATGGCCAGTGGGGAGCTGCTGTTTAAAAAGGCGGGATCTTCAAGCACTTCGCGCAGGTAGACGAGGGCGATGATCTTGTTGGGCACCTCAATGCCCAGGGCCGCCTTGCCGGGGATGGGCGCCTCGATGCGCACCAGCGGCGCCGCCAGGTTCAGGGCGATATCATCGGCCAGGCTCACGATGCGACTGACCTTCACCCCCGCCTCCGGCTGCACCTCGAAGCGGGTAACCGTGGGGCCGGATTGGACGTGGATGACCCTCGCTTTAACACCGAAGCTTTCCAGCGTGCTTTCCAGCAGCCGGGCCCGCTCCCGGATGCCTTTGGTCTGCTGCTGCTCCCCCAGGCGGCTGGGACGGGCGAGCAGTTCCAGGGAAGGCGGCGTATAGGAGCCCGGCAGGCGCCTCCTCCTGGAGTAGGATGCGGGCGCTTCGCCGTTGTCCGGGGGCTCCACCAGGGCCAGGCGCCGCTCCTTCTGGTAAAGCGGCTCCGGCGTATTTTGCACCGCAGGCCGCTCCTCCTCCCTCCCCTCGCCGGGAAAGCCTGCCGCCGCTCCGGCAAAGGCGGGAAGCTCTTCATCACCGCCGCCGGCTATTTTTTTTTCCCGCGGCGGGACCTCCTCCTCCGGCGCGTTCATTAAAACGGCGTATATTTCCTTCAGGTAGGCGCCGAAGCGCTTCAAGAGGCGGCCCAGCCAGGCAAAAAACTTGGCCAGCGACCTGAAGATCTGGGTCACCGTAACGTTCATGACAAGGAGCAGGGCCACCGCCGCGGCGGCGGTGATGACAATATAGCTGCCGATCTCCCTGAAGCAGAAGAAGAGCAGCACGGCAATGGCGGCGCCGAGCAGGCCGCCCCCCATCTGGTTCCAGCCCATCTGCAGGCTGGCCCGGTAAAAATTCTGTCCGCTAAAGGCATCCAGCTGCTCGAGCATGAGGCGAAAGTGGGCCCAGACAGTAAAGAGAAGCAGGAGAATGAGGATGCCGATGAAGCGGGACTTGAGGTTGTAGCTCTCTTCGGGAATCATTATCCGCAGGCCGAGAAGGCCGATGAGCAAGGGGATCACTACCGCGGTCTCGCCGGCAATGAGGCGGAAGAAATTCTGGACAAATTCGCCCAGGCTGCCGGCCTGCCCGCCCTGGGTCACGCCGGCATAGCAGAAGACGCCAAGGGCGATGACCAGGATTCCTTTTATCTGTGTGCCCAGCTCTTCGCGCAGTCCCGTCCGGCGCCGTGCCAAGATTGCATCACCGTACTTTCCCAGATATTCCCTTCCGGCTTCTATTATACCCCATTATGTAAAGGGGAGCAAACCAGGGCCTGTATCCAGCACCGGGCCTAGAAAAAATAATGGGCGGCAATGGCCGCAGCTCCCACGAGCCAGCAGTAGTAGGCAAAGTAATGAAACTTCTGCTGCTGCAACAGGCGAATGAAAAGCCGGATGGCCAGGGCGCCGCAGAGGCATGCCGTGATGGTGCCGGCGGCATAGGGTAGAAGGAACCCTTTCTCTATCCCCGCCGCGGCCATGTCCTTAATCTCCAGCAGGGTGGCGCCAAGAATCACCGGGGCAGCGAGCATGAAGGAGTAGCGCACCGCAGTGGGGCGATCGAGCCCCCGCCAGAGGGCGGCGGTAATGGTGGAGCCGGAGCGGGAGAGGCCCGGGATTACGGCTATGCCCTGGATGAGGCCGATCCAGAGGGCATCGGCGGGCTGCATGGCGGCCACATTCTTTTGCCCCTCCGGGAGCAGCGTAAGCAGCTTGAGAAGAATCCCGGTGACGATAAGCGCCGCACCCGTAAGCAGCAGCGAGTGGAATATGGATTCAATAAAGGGGCCCAAGAAGTAGCCGATTAGAGCCGTAGGGATGCAGCCCAGGATCAGCAGCAGCAGGAAGCGCCTCTGCAGGGCGTCCTTGGGGAATTTCAGCAAGGCAAGAAAGTCGCGCCAGAAAACCCAGAAGACGGCCAGCAGGGTTCCAAAATGGAGCAGCACCTCCAGGGTTACGCCGGCAGCTTCCAGGCCGAAAAGGCGCTGGAAGATGACCAGGTGTCCCGAGCTGCTGATGGGCAAAAACTCCGTCAGCCCCTGCACAATGCCCAGCAAAACAGCCTTAAGCAAGCTCATCCTTTTCTCCTCCGCCCTTTTTAAAATACCCCGCCATGGTTCTTTTCTGTATTGCCGTCCTTTTTCCTGCAGGCGGCCAAAAACACCGCTCCGGCTAGCGCGGTACAGACCCCGGGAAGGTCCAACCCTTCACCAGGGCGGAGAGAGGTTCCACCAGGGGAAGCAGCACAGCGGCCCCGAGGAGATTGTAGAAAAAATGGGCGTTGGCCAGCTGGCGCGGCAGCGCCGCCGCGCTCTTCGCCGCGATGGCAAGAAGCTGCGGGTAGAAGATCAATGCCAGCGCCATGCTGGTGAGGTTGAAGAAGAAATGAAACCATGCCGCCCGGCGGGCCGTTTTCTCCATCCCGGCGGCGGCGATGAGGGCGGTGGAGCATGTGCCCAGGTCGGCGCCTATGGCCAGGGCCAGGGCGGCGGGTAGGGTGATCAGCCCCTCATGGGCCAGGCCGAGGGCAAAAGCGATTACCGCGCTGCTGCTTTGCAGCACCGCCGCTCCAATGACCCCGGCCAGAAGCCCTTTCCAGGGCAAATCCCCCGCCGCCTGCACCATGGATCTCAAAAGGGCAAGCTCTTTTAGCGAGGCGAGGGCGGCGGTCATACCGCCCATGCCGATAAACAGCAGGGCGCAGCCGCCCAAGGCCGCCGCGGCCCGGCGCAGCCGCCGGTGGGGAAGGAGCCGGCAGAGAAGGCCCAGGATGAGCAGCGCCCAGCCCAGCCAGTGCAGGTTGAAGGAGAGCAGCTGCCCCGTAATGGTGGTGCCCACGTTGGCCCCGATAATGACGCTGCAGCCCTGCGCAAAGGTCATCACCCCGGCATTGACCAGGCCGACGACCATGACCGTGGTCATGCTGCTGCTCTGCAAAAGCGCCGTAACCAGGAAGCCGGTGCCAAAGCCTCGCCAGGGGCTGCCGGCCAGCCTTTCTAGCAGCCTGGATAAGCCCGGGCCGGCACTGCGCGCGATGGCGCCGCTCATCAGGCGCAGCCCCAGCATAAATATGACCAGGAAGACAGTGGCCTTAAACAGGCCCACCCACAGCAACAGCCCTTCCTCCCTCGCCGCGCGTTGCCCGTTCTCTCATCTTTACGCCGGCTACGCCGAATTATGCCTGGCCGGGCTGCGCCCGGAGAGCTGCCGCTCACTGGACTTCGGCCCTGAATGCCTCATCCACGAGATTGATGACCCGCCCCGGCTGGAAGCGGGGATCGAGGTAGTCCTGGAGATCGCTGCTCATGAGCTGGGCAATGCGGAAGGCTCCCGGAGAAAGCTCTTCTACGACAATCCAGCCGCGGGCAAAGGGAAGTCGCAGGTAGCGGGGGGCATAGCTCTCGCATCCTTCGAAGACAAGTTCCAGCGGCAGGGCGGCGTAGTGGATCACGGGCTTTTCTCCCCCCGGCGCCGCTTTTCGATGAGCTCGTTTAACACGGCAATGGCCCGTCCCAGCCCGCCTACTTCATCGATGAGCCCCACTTCAACGGCATCCTTTCCCACCAGGACGGTGCCGATGTCGCGGGCCAGCTGCCCGGTGCAGAACATCAATTCCCGGAACTTGGCCTCGCTGATATGGGAATGCCTGGTAATGAACTGGATCACCCGGTCCTGCATTTTATCGAGGTACTCGTAGGTCTGCGGCACGCCCACGAGCAGGCCGGCCAGGCGGATGGGATGTATGGTCATCGTTGCCGTCTCCGAGATGAAGGAGTAGTCGCCGGCCACCGCCAGGGTGACCCCGATGCTGTGCCCCCCGCCGAGGACAAGGGTCACGGTGGGCTTGGAGAGGGTGTGGATCATCTCGGCGATGGCCAGCCCCGCCTCCACGTCGCCCCCCACGGTATTGAGGATCACCAGCAGCCCTTCTATTTTGGGATTCTGCTCCACCGCCACCAGCTGGGGAATGACATGCTCGTACTTGGTGGTCTTGTTCTGAGGCGGCAGGGTCAGGTGCCCCTCGATCTGGCCGATAATGGGCAGGGCGTAAATGTTGCTTGCCATCTGGGGGGCCTGCACCTGGCCCAGCTGCTGTATATTTTCCAGGACGGGCGCCTGCGGCGGGAGCGGCGCCGCCTCCGGCCGCCTTGTATGGCGCGGCGGCCGGCGCCCGCGGCGGTTGAAGAGAATCAAGTCATCGCCTCCCCGGTCATCAGCATTTTAGTTTACAGCAGGGCGCCGCCGCTTATACCAAGGTTGGACAAGAAGGTACGTTCCCGTTGTCCCGCTTTTATCCATGTAACAAAGGACGGGCCCTATCTGCGGCCCGCCCTCTCTGTCCTGCCTGGCAGTTGCAGGCGGTTATCCTTCCACCTGTTCACGCTCCTGATTCGGCGACGGCCCTTTCACGCCGGAGATGATCTCCAGGAACCTTGCCGAAGGCTTAACCCGCCAGATGCCGTTTTCCTGGAGCACGCTCCACTTTTCGCCGGGCAGGCTGATCTCCTCGCCGCCCAGGGCCAGCGTGAGAGAGAGATTGATCTCCACCCTTCCTTCGCCCTCGTTCACGGCAGCAATCTGCCACTCCGCCACCTTGCCGGGGGCGCTGTTGAGCCAGTCGCGGTAGGCATTACCGTCCGGTTTAAACTTGCCCGACTGGAGGGCGTAGGCTTCGCGCCACTTCTTGCTGCGCATCGCCTCGAGGTATGCCTCCACCGCCTGGCGCGGCGTGCGGCCCAGGCAGTCAAGCCCTTTCTCCTCCCGCGACTGGCGGGCGCGCTCGTAGCGAGCATTGGCTTCCTCTTCTGTGAAGAAGGCCTCCCGGGGATAGTTTTCGTTGTTTGCATCCCAGAGCATATACTCGTCGATGCCCAGGGCCATGGCGGCATCGATCTGCTCCCGGATCTGCTTGGGACCGTAGGTGATGTAGCTGCCGCTGCCGTAGGAGGCGCCCAGCCACTTGGCGGTAAAAGCCTGCAGCCAGGGGCGGATGATAGCCGGGTTGTCTATCGGCGCATTTCGCTTGAGCGCGTCGCTCAGGGCCCCGGTAACGGTGACGGCGGGGTTGGTGTCGGGGAAGCGCAGGCCAAACCAGTAGGGGATAACCGTGCCTCCCTGCCGTACCGGGTAGTAGTGGCTCGGGTAGATCATGGGGCAGATATAGTCGCTGTTGGCGGCAAAATCTTCCCAGCACTGGCCGATGTCGTCGGCATCGCCCCAAGAGCTGGCAATGACCCCGAAAACGTCATAGGCCACGTAAACATTGTACGGGGCCAGTTCGGCGCGGGCTTTCTCCATGAAGCCGCGGATGGCCTCCGCCTTGGTCCGCCCGTTGCGGCCGGGGAAATAGGCGACCTGTTCCACGTAGGCGGCCTTGTCGGGAAAACGGATATAGTCGAACTGGATTTCGTTGAAGCCGAGAAGGGCGGCCTCCTTGGCAATGGCGATGTTGTAATCCCACAGCTCTTCGTTAAAGGGATTGCCGTAGGCAAAGCCCCGGTCCCGGTAGAGGCCGCCGCCTTTCAGGGGGATGCACCACTCCGGCTTCTTTTCCGGGAGAGTCTCGCTGTCCCTGAACACCACAATCCGGGCGATGGTGTAGATGCCCCGCTCCTTGAGCTCTTTTAAAGTGGCCTTGATATCGGCGATGGGAACGGGATGGTAGTAGGCGTCAAGCTGGTTGACCATTTCGATCTCGCTGTGGTAGGACATCTTGCCCTTGTCATCCTTGATATCTATGACCACGGCGTTGAGCTCGGTTTCATCGATGAGCTTGAGCATGCGCTCATACCTGTCCTTGTAGCCTATGGAATGGCCGGTTAAATAGATGGCCCGCACCTTGACCCGCGGGTTTTCGGGATGATCCGGCGGCGGCAGCGGCACGTAGTAGGGGCCCAGCTTCTCCTTGAGCTCCTCGTTGCGCTGGCGCCACTCCTCCCACTTCCTGGCCTCCTCATCGGGGTCGGGCTCCTCCTCCCCGGGCTCCCCGGGATTGTCCGGCGGCTCGCCCTCCGAGCCGACCCAGAGGCATCCCGGCAGGGCGGCGATGATGAAAGCAAGCAAGAGTAGAATTAAGAATGGACGATGGAGTTTGGACAGCACTTTCAGTGACATTACCTCCCTTGACCCTGCAGATACATTTTCTGGCTGGACGGAGCGTGCCTCGAAGGCCGAAGGCAGTCGCCGGAGCACTCCTTTATGTTAATTGGCTTTTTTGCGCCCATACCCTGCTCCAAGAAAAATTAAATTTCGTTTACATTCGACGTCCGCGCGGCCAAAATTTGTCGCAAAAAAAAACCGCCCCGCAGGGCGGTTTGGCGACTTAAGCAGCCTGCGCTAGTCTCTGAACCTGCTTTCCAGCCGCCGCATTTTTTCCACGATGCCGCCGTATTCCAGCTCGGTATAGGGCAGCATGGCCGCGCCCGAGAAGCCCTGCTGGCGCAGCTCCGTGGCCTTGCGCGCCACCTTCCGCCGCACATAGTCCCAGTAGGGATGGTCGAAACAGTCCACGCCCTCGGATAACCTGCCGTTGTGGACGCAGTAGGCCACCGCGGTGACGATGGGCGGCCCGTCGAAGAAAGAGGTGCCGGAACCTGCCTTAACCGGCATCAGGGGTCCGTTGTGGCTGCCGCGCATAAACCCGGCCACGTAGTGGCCGATGCTGTAGGGAGAGAGCACCTCGCCGGCGGCGGGGAAGGAACCCTGCACCCGCACCAGCATCACGGGATCGTCCTTGCCCGTGTATTTGCCGGCGATGTTGTGCAGGCGCGTGGTGCTGGCGGCCACCGCCTGCTCGCCATTTTCCCGTGAGTAGATCTTGGATATGACAAAACGCTCGTTGTCACGGAGCAGGGCGGCGATATCGTAGAGCTCTTCGGGGGCGTTGAGCTCGATATAGCGGTCCTTTTCCGTATTGGCCACATCCATAATCACAAAGATAAAGCCCTTGCTCATCTTGGGCGAGAGGATCAGGCCGGAACAGTGCATGGGATCGGCAAAGCCTAGGTAAAGTGGCAGGTTGAAGGCGCCCGGGTTGGTCTTATCCGCGCAGAAGCAGATAAAGGGCTCGTTCTCCCGCTCCTCAAATTCCATCTCCGCCACGGCCGGCCCCAGCCCCTTAATATTGCCCGAAAAGGACTCCTTGAGCAAATCCTGCCCGGCGCCGTAGAGCCCTTCTTCCCTGGCCCTGGCCGTGCCGGCCATAAAAGCATCCCAGGCCAGCTTATGTATGTCGCTGCTGCCGGTGCCCTGGCGGTGGGAGAGCAGGATGGCGATGTCATCGCCGGTGCTGCTGACGCGGTAGTCGATAACCAGGCTGCCCTTTTCGCGCTCCACGTGCTCCCTGACCGCTTCCAGCAGGGTTCTGCTCGGCCTGAGGTGTCCTCCAATGCTGCCAATGTCGGCCTTAATGACACTTAGCGTGATTTTCATAAAAAATGCCTCCCCCTGATGTTGATGTTTTCAGGAGATTCAGTCCAGTCGCAACCTCTTTCTCCTGATTATGCTAGTTTATTATATTATATCTGCTAGCCTATTAGAAGATCTTATGTTAATAAATATAGCACATTAAATTTTTCGACCGGAATTATGGCGAATTGGCACGATTTTTCTCTTTAAAAGGAGAATTCGCGTGAAATCGAGAATGTAATATGCACATCATCATCAATTTATGTGGGTGGTTTAAAAGACATGTCCAAGGATCTGGTCACGCTTCTGCGCGAGCTCTTTGCCGAGAATGGACTGGATAAATATGAGCTTGAAATCTTTGAGGAGCAAGGCCAAATCCGCCTCTCCGGCACCGTGGATCGCTGGGAGCAGGTCGTATTGGCCGGGCATCTCGCCGGCGGCCTCAGGGACGTGCGCGGGGTGGTCAACGAAATTGCCGCCGCCGAGGGAGGGCCGCCGCCTTATGAAGCTCCCCCGGGAGACCCCACCGTCATCGGCAAGGCCGACGTGGTCATAATCGGCGCCGGGGTCGTGGGGGCGGCCATTGCCAGGGAGCTGTCCCGCTTCAAGCTGGACATCGTGGTCCTGGAAAAAGAATCCGACGTGGCCTGCGGCGCCAGCAAAGCCAACAACGGCATGGTTCATTCAGGCCTGGTCCAGGAACCGGGCAGCCTAAGGAGTACACTGAATGTGCGGGGCAACGAGCTCTTCGAGGGGGTCTGCCGCGAACTGGATGTTCCCTTTCATCGCTGCAACCTCGCCGTGGTCGTCTTTAACGAGGAGGAGCTCTTCCTCCTGGAGCTGCTCAAGGCCAGGGGGGAGATGAGCGGCATCCCCGTGGAGCTAATAGGACCGGAAAAGCTGGCCTCCCTGGAGCCGGCGCTTAACACTGCCATAAAGGGAGCCGTCCTGGCCCCCACTACAGCCATGACCTGCCCCTACAAGCTGACCATCGCCTACGCTGAAAATGCCATTGCCAACGGGGCCCGCTTCTACCTCAACACGGAAGTAACCGCCCTGGAGCAGCAAAATGGCTCCATCTACAAGGTCGTCACCAACCGGGGCAGCTTCCTGACCCGCTACTGCATCAACGCCGCCGGTGTTTACGCCGGGCGGATCGCGGAGATGGCCGGGCCGCCCGAGTTCACCATCCACCCCCGCAAGGGCGAGTTGATCATCTTTGACCGGGAATCGGCCGCCGGCCATGCCGTGATGGCCACCGGCATCCTGGAGATGATCCGCGATCCCCACACCAAGGGAGGCGGCACCATGATCACCGTGGACGGCAACCCCGAATGGGGCCCCAGCGCCTTTGAGGTGAGCGATCCCGAGGACACCTCCGTTACGCGTGAGGGGCTGGAGCGGATCATCGCCAAGTTCGGCCCACTCATGCCCGGCTTCGATGCCCGCAGCGCCATCATTACCTACTTCGCCGGCGTCAGGGCCGCCACCTACACGGAGGACTTTCATATCGCCCCCTCCAGGCACCTCAAGGGGCTTATCCACGTGGCCGGGATCCAGTCCCCGGGCCTGGCGGCGGCGCCGGCCATCGCCGAATTGGTGCTGCAGATCCTGGCCGGGGAAGGTCTGGCCCTGGAAGAAAAGGCGGAGTTCAATCCCCGCCGCCGGGAGAATCCCCCCTTCAGCAGTCTCTCCCTGCAGGAGCAAAACCGGCTGATCCGGGAGGATCCCCGTTACGGCCACGTGGTCTGCCGCTGCGAGCACGTCACCGAAAGGGAGATCGTCGACGCCCTGCACCGGCCCCTGCCCGCCCTCACCCTGGACGCAGTGAAGCGGCGCACCCGCGCCGGGATGGGCCGCTGCCAGGGAAGCTTCTGCCTGCCGCGGGTGGCCCCCATCATCGCCCGCGAGCTGGGCCTCCCCCTGGAGAAGCTTACCAAGAGCGGGCCCGGCTCGGAGCTGTTCAGCCGCCGCACCAAGGAATCCCCTCACCGAAAGGAGGCTTTCCTCTCATGAGCCCCATCCAGGTCGCTGTAATCGGCGCCGGCCCCGCCGGCATGGCCGCGGCCCTGGCGGCCGCCGATGCCGGGGCTGACGATGTCCTTCTCATCGAGCGTGATGACGAAGCCGGAGGCATCCTCAACCAGTGCGTGCACGACGGCTTTGGCAACCTTATCTTCGGCGAAAGCCTCACCGGGCCGGAATATGCGCACCGGTTCATGGAAGAGATAAAGCGCCGCTCCCGCATCCGGTTGCTAACCGGAACCATGGTCTTGAACCTGCATTCCGACGGCAGCCTGAAGGCGGTTAACCGCAGCGGAGCCTTCAGCTTGAAGCCCGGGGCGGTGGTCCTGGCCATGGGCTGCCGCGAGCGCAGCCGCTTCCAGGCGGTGATCCCGGGATACCGCCCGGCGGGGATCTATACCGCCGGCGCGGCGCAGCGGCTCATAAATATAGAGGGGCTCATGCCCGGCGAAAAGGCGGTCATACTCGGCTCCGGGGACATCGGGCTGATCATGGCCCGCCGCCTCATCCTCGAGGGAGCCCAGGTCTGCGGCGTTTTCGAAATCCTCCCCCGCCCCGGCGGGCTGACCCGCAACGTGGTGCAGTGCCTCCACGATTTCAACATCCCCCTGCACCTCTCCCATACCGTCACCTTCATTCACGGCAAGAAGAGGCTCACCGGGGTTTCGGTGGCGCCGGTGGATGAGCAGGGGCAGCCCCTCCTGGAACGGGAGCGCTTCATTCCCTGCGACACCCTCATCCTCTCGGTAGGCCTCATCCCGGAGAACGAGCTTTCCCGCGCCGCCGGGGTGATCATCGACGAGGCTACACGGGGCCCACGCGTGGACCAGGACATGGCCACGAGCGTGCCCGGCATCTTTGCCGGGGGGAACGTGGTGCAGGTTTACGACCTCGTGGATCACGTCAGCCGCGCCGCCGCCATCGCCGGCCGCTCCGCCGCCTTGTATGCGGCGGGCTACCGGCGCGTGGGAGGCCGCCTCCTCCTGCAGCGGGGCGAAAATGTTTCCGCCATGGTGCCCCAGCAGCTAAGTCTGCCGCTGGCTGCAGGAGAGCGCATCAACCTCTACCTGCGCACCGCCACGGAGATGCGCGGCGCCGCGGTGGAATTACGACACGGGGAGAAGGTGTTGTACCGCAAAAAGATGCGCATCGTCCGCCCGCCCGAAATGATCCACCTCGAGCTGGAGGCCTCCCTTTTTGCCGGCCTGGGCGGCGGCGATGCCCTTACCTGCCGTGTTGCCGCTGAAGAGGTGAAGCAGAAATGAGGAAAAAGCAGCAGATTACCTGCATCGTCTGCCCGCTGAGCTGTACTATTGAAGTGGAGGAAAAAGACGGCGCTTATACCGCCAGCGGCCATGAATGCAGCCGCGGCGAGAAGTATGCCCTGCAGGAGACCCTGGATCCCCGCCGTGTTCTAACCGGCACGGTGAGGGTTGACGGCGGGCGGGTGCCCCGGCTGCCGGTAAAAACAACGTCGCCCATTCCCAAGGCGCTCATCCTCGAGGCGGCGCGCCTCCTGGACGAAATAACCGTTAAGGCTCCCCTGCGCTGCGGGGAGCTCATCGTGAAAGATTTCGCCGGCAGCGGCGCCGACCTCGTCGCCACCCGCTCTCTGGAAGCAGGAGGCCGGCAGCAAGAGCCCGGAAGCCAGAGGCCGGAAGGCGGAGAATGAGGCACAGCTTCCTCTTGCTTCCAGCATCCTGCCTCTAGTTTTCCTGAATGTTTACCTCGATGACTACCGGAAGGATCATGGGGCGGCGGCCGGTCTTCTCGAACAAAAAGGAGGAGGCTTCATCACGCACCCTGGACTTGACGATGTTCCAGTCGAGCAGTTGCTGCGGGCTCAGCGCCTCCAGGCGGCGGGCTACCGCCTCCCTGGCCTCCTCCAGCAACTCTTCGGACTCGCGCACGTAGACAAAGCCGCGCGTGATTATCTCCGGGCCGGCAAGGAGCTTGCCGCTTTGCGGGTCCAAGGCCGCCACAACGATGACGATGCCCTCCTCGGCGAGGATGCGGCGATCGCGCAGGACCACGCTGCCCACGTCGCCCACGCCGAAGCCGTCAACCATGACCTTGCCGGCAGCCACTTCGCCGGCCACGGCGCCCCTCCCCCCCCTAAATTCCACGATGGCCCCGGGATCGAGGAGAAAGATATTCTCCCTGGGAAGCCCCAGCTTCAGGGCAATCTCGCAGCAGCGGACCATGTGGCTGTATTCGCCGTGAACGGGGATGAGGTAGCGCGGCTGGAGCAGGTTGAGCATGAGCTTGATCTCTTCTTCGCTGCCGTGCCCCGAGACGTGCACCCCGGAGACGGAGCGGTGGATGACCGCCGCCCCCCGGCGGAAGAGATTGTCTACCGTGCGGGCAACCAGCTTTTCGTTGCCGGGAATGGGGTTGGCCGCGATGACCACCGTGTCGCCGGGGATGATCTCAATCTGCCGGTGCTCGGAGGTGGAGATGCGGGTCAGGGCGGACATGGGCTCCCCCTGGCTGCCCGTGGTCAGGATGACCAGTTTATCCAGCGGGATGCGGTTGATCCGGTCCAGCTCCACCATGATCTCTTCCGGGAAGTGGAGATAGCCGAGCTCGAAGGCAATGCGCACCGAGTTCTCCAGGCTGCGTCCGGTAATGCAGATCTTGCGGCCGTAGCGCTGGGCCGCGTCGATGACCTGCTGGATGCGATGGATGTTGGAGGCGAAAGTGGCAAAGATGATCCGCCCCTGGCAGAGGCGGAAGATCTCGTCAATGGTCGCCCCCACTTCCCGCTCCGACTCGGTGTAGCCGGGGCGATCGGCATTGGTACAGTCCACCAGGGCCACGAGAACGTTGCGCCGCCCCAGCTCGGCGAGCTTGTAGAAGTCTGTCACCTGGCCGTCCACGGGGGTGTGATCGAACTTAAAGTCGCTGGTGTAGACGGCGATGCCCGCTGGAGTGTTTAAAACCACGCCCACTGAATCGGGGATGCTGTGGTTGGTCCGGAAGAACTCGAGCCGGAAATTCTCCGTGAGAAGGAGCTCCTGCCCCGCCTTGATCTCGTGCAACTCCACCGGGGGAAGGTGGTTGAATTCTTCGAGCTTGGCCTTCAGCAGCCCAAGCGTAAGGCGGGTTCCGTATACCGGCACCTGCAAATCGGAAATAATGTAGGGAATGGCGCCGATATGATCCTCGTGCCCGTGCGTCAGGATTATGGCCCGCAGGTGGTCCCTCTTTTCCAGGAGGTAGCTGATGTCCGGCAGCACAATATCGATGCCGTGCATCTCCTCCTCGGGAAATTTGAGGCCGGCGTCAAGAAGAACGGAATCATCTCCGTATTCGAAGAGAAACATGTTTTTCCCGATCTCCCCGACGCCGCCCAGAGGAATCACCCGCAGAGTGCTGTGCAGGTCTTTCAAATTTCCATTTACCCCTTCTTTATTTATCTTTTAGACAACCGCCATTTCGCGGACTTGCAGCAGTTCCTTTAAAGTCTCCAACGCCGCCCCCCCCAGGGGCAGCAGCGGCAGGCGCGGCTTGCCGGCCTCCAAGCCGATGAGGTTCAGGGCCGCTTTTACCGGGATGGGATTGGCCGCCATGAAGAGGCCGCGGAAGAGGGGCAGCAGGGCCAGGTGCAGCCGCGTCGCCTCTTCCACCCGCCCCTGCTTGAAGTGTCCAATCATGGCCGCAATCTGCGGCCCTACCAGGTGCGAGGCCACGCTGACGACGCCCACTGCGCCCACGCTGAGCATGGGCAGGGTCAGGGCATCGTCGCCCGAATAGACGCTGAAGCCCGGCGGCGCCTTGGCGCAGATCTCCGCCGCCTGCTCCAGGTTGCCGCTAGCCTCCTTCAAGGCCACGATATTTTTAATTTCCGCCAGCCGGAGCACCGTCTCCGCGTTCATGTTCACGCCCGTCCGGCCGGGCACGTTGTAAAGCATGACCGGCAGGTCGGTGGCTTCGGCAACAGCGCGAAAATGCCGGTAGAGCCCCTCCTGGGTGGGCTTGTTGTAGTAGGGGGTCACCAGCAGAAGGGCATCCACCCCGGTATGGGCCGCCTCTTCCGTCAGCTTGATGGAAGAAGCGGTGCAGTTGCCGCCCGTGCCGGCGATTACCGCCGCCCGGCCTTCCACCGCCTCCACAACGGTGCGGAAAAGAGCCAGCTTCTCCTCCACCGTCAGGGTCGGCGACTCCCCCGTGGTTCCCGAAACCACTAGCCCCGTGGAGCCGTGCTCTATGAGGTAGCGGGCCAGCCTGGCGGCGGCTTTATAATTCACCGCCCCCCTGTCGTCGAAGGGGGTGACCATGGCCGTAATTACCGTTCCCAGTGTCAAAGACAAAAAGGACACCTCCATAAGTATAGCATAACCGGGCTTAATGTAAACTCCCCGTTTGCCACAGATCTGGAAGACTAGGCGAGGCTTACCAGAATGGGCTGCAGCTGCCGGCCCTCAAGAGCCGCCTCCGCCGCCGGCAGGACGAGATCCGCCTTGGCCACCAGGGAATTGGGCTTCTCGGCCGGGTTATCCTGGCCGAAGGGAACCATGAAAATATGCTTCGTGTTCAGCAGCCGGGCCAGGTTGGGCGCATTCAGGCCCAGGCCGTCGTTGGTGGAGATGGAAAGCAGAAGGGGCCTCCCGTTGCGCAGCTGAGCCTTCGCCGCCATAAGCACCGCCGTATCGACGATGCCGTTGGCCAGTTTGGCCATGGTGTTGCCGCTGCAGGGAGCGATGAGAAGGAGATCGAGCAGCTTCTGCGGCCCAATGGGCTCCACCTCCACAATGCTCGTCCAGGGCTCCCGGCCGGTAACCTGCTCAATTTTACGGCGCACTTCGGCGGCGGTCCCAAAGCGGGTGTCGGTCGTCTGAACCGCCGGGGAGAGGATGGGAAAAAGCTGCGCTCCCGCCTGGGCCAACTTCTCCAGCTGTGGCATTATGGCCTCGATGGTGCAGTGCGATCCGGTGAGCGCCACCCCGATGCGCTTATCCTTCAACGTGGACATGCCTGCTCTTCCTTTCACTGAGATCTTCGTGCCTGTTTTGCCTGGGCGATGAGGCGGCGGTAAACGCGAGCCAGGATGGCCCCGGCCGTTCGCGGAGCCGCCTGCCCGGGCAGGCCGGGAAGCAGCATGGCGGTAAGGCCCAGGGCCTTGGCGGCGGCAAAATCCGTCCCCCCCGGCTCCGAGGCCAGGTCCAGGATGAGGGCATCTTTTTTGACCAGCTGCAGTCGCGCGGCGTCAAGCACAAGCGCCGGTGCGGTATTGAAGATGAAGTCCGCCCCGGAGAGGGCTTCCGCCGCGGAGGCCATGTCGTAAGGGGTATACCCTGCGGCAAAGGCCAGCGCCGCGCTCTCGCACCGCCGCACCAGGACCCTCACATGGGCGCCCAGGCCCTGCAGCGCCCGGGCGAGGACCGTGCCGCAGCGTCCCAGGCCGATAACCAGAGCCACGCTGCCGTGCAGGGTTATGGGCGAGAGCTCCATGGCTTTCTGGATGGCGCCTTCGGCGGTGGGGATGGCGTTGAGCAGGGCCAGCTCCTCATCGGCGGCGGTGAGCACCAGCCTATACCCGGCGGCCAGCTCTTCTTTAAGCGGCGAGGCAACGGAACCCGCCAGCAGGATCACATCGGGGCCCGCCTTGGCCAGGCAGGAGAGGAAGGAGAAGCTTCCCGCGGAGAAGATGGCCTTGACGGTGCCGTCGGCCTTCACCCCGGTGAGAGGTGCTATGAGCACGGCGGCACGGGCAAAGTCTTCCTCGCGGGCCATGGCGTCGCGGTCTATGTAGGAGGCCTGCTCAAAGCCGGCCAGCTTGACATCGAGCCCCTCTTCCTTCCAGCGGCGGTACAGTTCCATCTCCCTTCTATCCCCGCCGCAAATTATGATTTTTTCCCTTTCTTCCGGCAAGCGTCCCGCCCCCAATCGTCCATTTCATTATATGTCCGCAGGCCAAATTGGTTAAAAAAAACCCGGGCCTGGCCCGGGTTTGCAGCTCAACTAAATTTTTATGGAAAGCTCTAGCTTACCTGGTGCAGCTCCACATCGGAGGCGCCGTACTGCCTCAGGATGGAGGCGGCCTCTTCGACCTTCTCGTCGCTGGCCTTCATGCTCACAAGGATGCCGCCCTGGCGGACCTGCTCCTCGTAGTACTCGCCCCTATCTTCAGGGATGCCGTAGTCAATGAGGCCGCCGGCAATCCCGCCCGTAACCACCCCGGTGAGGGTGGCGGCCAAGGGACCCGCGGCGATGATGGGGCCTACGCCGGGAATGAGCAGGGCACCCACGCCGGCAAGCAGGCCGGCGATTCCACCCAGCGCCCCGCCGGTAAAGGTGCCTTCACTCAAATCCTGCCCTCCCATGCCGCCACGGCCGCCTTCCTGCTGCTCGTCCTTGGCAATGAGAGAGATGTCCCGGTCAAAGCCCTGCTCCTTTAGGCTTTCGAGCGCTTCTTCGGCCCGGTTCCGGTCATGAAATACTCCCACTACGACTTTGCTCATTTTCCAGCCTCCTTAAGTGCGGTGACACTCACAGGGCTAGTATGTCCGGAGCGGGCCTTTTTATGCTTGGCGGGAGCAGGGGTCAGCTTTTTTTGATGGAGATGATGATGACATCCCCGCCTACTTTCACCACGTTGGTCCAGGGAATGGTGATCTCGTCGCGGTAGCCGAAGCCGAGAAGGCCGCTCCTTCCCGGCAGCAGCAGCGCCTTGATCTCGCCGCTGCCCGGGTCGATGAGCAGGTCGGCACGGCCAGCAGGACCCCAGAAATTGCCTTCCTCCAGGTCCACCAGCTCTTTGCGGGCAAGTTCGCTTAAGCGCATGGCCATCTCCCCTTACTGGTCAATGCCGGTGTGGCCGAAACCCCCTTCCCCCCGCTCCGTCTCCGGCAGGGACGGCACGGGGACAAGCTCAATGCGGGGAATGGGGCAGAGAACCATCTGGGCGATGCGGTCGCCCCGGCGCACGGTAAAGGGCGCCGCGCCCAGGTTGATGAGGATGACCTTGATCTCGCCCCGGTAGTCGGAATCCACCGTTCCCGGGGAGTTGAGCAGGCCGATTCCATGGCGGGCCGCCAGCCCGCTGCGCGGCCGGATTTGCAGCTCGTAGCCCTCCGGAACGGCCACCTTTAGCCCCGTGGGGATGAGCCGCACCGATCCGGGCTCCAGGACCACCTCTTCCGCTACCGCCGCATGCAGATCCATCCCCGCCGCCCCGGCGGTCATGTAGGCGGGCAGGGGCAGCCCCGCGGCATGGGGGAGTATTTCCACCGGCAGGCGCACCGTCTCCACTTTCATCTGCTCAACCACCCTTGTGCAAGCTGCGGGTCGGGATTGGTGGGACCCTATCCCGGCCTGTTTATCTCTATTATACGGCGGCGGAGCAGTTCAGTCCTGCCAGATGCGGATATCGATGCTGCCGCCCCAGTTGGAGCTGCGGATCATGATGAGGCGATCGCTGCTGTTGCGAAATTTAAAATCCAGGGTGTCGGCCACGGTGGCGTCCATCCCTGGGGGGACGTAGCCTACCGGCTGGCTGTGAGGGTAGCGCTCCACCACCTCCAGCCCAGCCCGCAGCACGGCGTTGTAGAGGGTGGTCGAAACCTGGCAGACACCCCCGCCCAGGCCGGGAACCACCGTGTGGCCCACGATCACCGGGGCCGGCCGGTAGCCCCGCTCCGCCGTGCGCGGGCCGTTGGCCGCGTTGAAGGAGAAGATCTCTCCCGGCAGGAGCAGGTAGTTGTTCAAGGAAGCGGTGGCCAGCATGATATTGACGGCCCTCCCGCCGCCTCCCCCGATCCAGGTGCGAAAAGCGCCGATTTCGCGGTCGATGGCCGCAAAGTGAGCCGCCGTAATTTCGGGATCAAGGGCAATCACCACCGCCAGCACCTTGCTGCCGGCAGGGGCGTTCATGACTTTCTCCACCGTGGCTGGGCGGTCCACCTGCCGGCCGATGACTTCAGCTACCACCTCGCCGCTGCGGGGGTCGATAAAGGCATTTCGCGGCGGCTCATCTATGGCCGCCGCCAGCTCCTCCACGAGGGCGGCCACTTCGCGGCGCGTGAGCCCTTCCACGGGAATGCCCTCCAGCTCTACGCCGCGGCGGACGCGGCCGCCAAGGGGGGCAAAAAGCAGGCAGCCCGCCACCCCCAGGCAGAAGAGGCCCAGGCTGCAGAGCAAAAGCACTGCCCCATACCTTCGCCCCTGCCGCAACAGGCTCCTCCCCTCTCTCATCGCGGCCAACTGGGATCGAGCAGCTCTGCGGCGCTGACCACGGCAAGCCCCTGCTCCCTGATCCAGGGCAGGATTTCGCGCAGCAGCTGCACGGTGTCGGCCGTGGGATGCATGAGGATAATCTGCCCCGGGGCCAGGTTATGCTTGATCTTTTCGCGCATCTCCTCTACCCCGGGCTTCTTCCAGTCCACGGTATCGAGGCTCCAGAGCAGGGTGCGCATCCCCTGGCGGGAGACCACCTCCAGGGTGAGCTTGTCGTATTCTCCCTTATGGGGGGTAAAGTAGCACGGGTAGGAACCCGTGGTGGCGAAGATAATCTCGTTTGTCCGGCGCAGCGATCGGGCCATGCCCTGGGCATCGAGTTCGGGAAAAACCTCGTCGTCGGAGTAGCCATGGTTCCCCAGCTCATGCCCGGCGGCGGCGATCTGCCGGACCAGGGCCTCGTTTTTCTCGGCCCAGCGCCCCGTGAGGAAGAAGGTGGCGCGCGCCCCTTCTTCCTGCAGCACCCGGAGCATCTCGGGAAGCTCCTCTTCGCCCCAGGCCACGTTGATCATCAGCGAAACACAGGGCTTGCGCGGGTTGCCCTGCGCCGCCGGCAGCGCCGGGTACTGCTCCCAGCGCACCTGGGGCAGCAGCTCTCGGTAGACCGGCATCAGCTTTGCCCCCGCCGGCGCCTTCATGACCAGCTCCAGGGTGGCCTCGCAGTCTATTTCCAGGCCGTTAAGCTCGGGGATGATCCGCTCGTAAATGGGGTCGATCATAGCATTGACCGGCTCCCGCCCCTGCTGCTTGGCCATGCGGGCGATGATGACCTCCACCTCGTGGCGGAAGAGGCGCTCCAACGGCTCCCCCTGCAGCGTCACCCCCGCCTTTACACCCTTGAACAGGCGCCGCAGCGGCTCGTCGTATTTAAAATAGAACAGCGCCACCGCCGCGGCAATGAGGAGGACGGCGGCGCCCCATCTCCACCACCCTCGACCTGCCCTTCCCGCCATGCACTCACTTCCCTTCCCCTCTTTCACCGGCTTAAAGGCCGGCTTCTTCCAGCAGCTCCGAGACGGTTACCGCGCTATATCCCCGCCGGCGCAGCAGCTCCAGGACCTGGGGCAGCGCCTGGCGCGCCAGGGGGGAGCCGGAGCGGAAGAGAATGATCGCCCCGCCGTGAAGCCTGCCGGCAATGCGCTCCACCACTTCGGCCGCATCCCGGCTGATGTAGTCGTATGATTCCACCGACCAGAGCACTGTCCGGCAGCGCCTGCGCCAGGCATGCTCGAGGACAAGGCCATTGTAAAGCCCCTGCGGCGGCCGGAACAGCACGGGGCGGTATTCCAGGATCTCCTGCGCCGCTTCGATGAAGCCGTCTATCTCCCGCCTCATCTCTTCTTCGGAGAGGTAGAGCAGGTTGGCATGGTTCATGGTATGGTTGCCAATTTCGTGCCCCTGCTCCAGAATGGCCCTGGCCGCTCGGGGATACCTTTTCAGCCAGGCCCCGGTGAGAAAGAAGGTAGCCCGCACACCTTCCTTTCGCAGTATGGCCAGGAGTTCATCCAGGCCCTCGCTGCTCCAGAAGGTCTCAAAGGTGAGGGCTACCCGTGCCGGGCTGCCCGGGGCAAAGTAGACCGCCGCGGGCGGGGCCGGCGAGGCCTGCCGCAGGGCGCTGGCCAGCAGCAGCACGCCCAGGATGGCCATCAAGCAGAGCCCCACTATTTCAGCCCGGCGCCAGGAGGGAAACATCTCTGCGACCCCATCCGCGTGTTATCGGTGAATTGATCCCTTAAATTTTTATGCCCCCGCCTGGAGGCTTATGCGGGCATTAAAAAAACCCTATTGGCTAGGGTTTTTGTTTGGAACGCTGCGGGGAGCGGTTTCGCCTCCCCTTGGGCCTGCTGCGCGGCGCCGGTTCAGGCGGCTTGGGCAGCAGATCCTTGCGGGTCAGATTGATTCTTCCCTTTTCATCTATGTCCATCACTTTAACCTCGATCTCATCGCCCAGGTTGACCACGTCCTCGGTGCGGGCCACGCGGCGGTGATCCATGCGCGAGATGTGGAGCAGCCCCTCCTTGCCTGGTAGCACCTCCACGAAGGCGCCGTATTTTTCCACCCGCGTCACCCGGCCCGTGTAGACCTGTCCTGGCTCCACGTCGGCAACAAGGGCTTCAATCATCTTCTGGGCCTTCTGGGCAGCGGCCAGATCCACGGAGAGGATATAAACCCTACCATCAGACTCGATGTTTATCTCCGTCCCCGTCTCGGCAGTGATCTTGTTGATCACGCGCCCGCCCGGGCCGATGACATCGCGGATCTTATCCACGTCGATATGCATGGTAATCATGCGCGGGGCATAGGGCGACAGCTCGGGCCGCGGCCGATCGATGACCTCGTTCATGATCCCCAGGATATACCTGTAGCCGCTGATGGCCTGCTCCAGGGCCTTGGATATAATTTCCAGCGATATGCCCCTGGTTTTGATGTCCATCTGCAGGGCGGTGATCCCCTCCGCCGTGCCGGCCACCTTGAAGTCCATGTCGCCGAGGAAATCCTCGATGCCCTGGATGTCGGAGAGGATGACCACCTTGTCCTCCTCCTTGATCAGGCCCATGGCGATGCCGGCCACGGCCTTGGACACGGGGATCCCGGCATCCATGAGCGACATGGAGCCGGCGCAGACGCTGGCCATGGAGGTGGAGCCGTTGGACTCCAGGACCTCCGAGACGAGGCGGATGGTGTAGGGGAACTCCTCCTCGCTGGGAATGACGCATTCCAGGGCTCTCTCCGCCAGGGCGCCGTGTCCGATTTCGCGCCGCCCGGGGCCGCGCATGAAGCCGGCTTCGCCCACGCTGTACGGCGGGAAGTTGTAATGGTGCATGAAGCGCTTGAACTCCTCGATGCCGAGGCCGTCGAGAATCTGGACGTCGCGCGGCGCGCCCAGGGTGCAGACGTTGAGCACCTGGGTCTGCCCCCGCGTGAAGAGGGCCGAGCCGTGCGTGCGCGGCAAGACGGAGACCTCGCAGCTGATGGGGCGGATCTCATCAGGCCTGCGCCCGTCGGGGCGCAAGGATTCCTCCAGGATCATCCGGCGTAGGGAGCTCTTCAGCACTTTTTCGTAGACATACTTGATGTCGCGCTCCTGCTCCGGATACTTCTCCAGGAATTGAACCATGGCCTCCTCTTTTACCGCCGCCAGCTTCTCTTCGCGCTCCTGCTTGTCGGCAGTGCGCAGGGCCTGGTCGATGCGCTGGAGCAAAAAGGGCTCCAGCTCGGCGGCAAGCTCCGGCAGCGGCTCGAACATGGGCACCTCTATCTTGGGCCGGCCCACCCTGGCGATCATCTCCTCCTGCAGCTCGATGATCTGCCTGATGGGTTCCCGGGCGGCTTCAATGCAGGCCAGCAGGTCCTCGCGGCTGACCTCGCGGGCCCCGGCCTCCACCATGATGATGGCATCCTTGGTGCCGGCAACGACCAGGTGGAGCTTGCTCTGCATGGACTGCTCCAGGTTGGGGTTGACCACCGGCTTCTCGTCTACCAGGCCCATTATCACCGCCCCCACGGGCCCGGCAAAGGGAATGTGGGATATGGATAGCGCCGCCGAAGCGCCAATGATGGAAAGTATCTCCGGGGGACAGTTCTGGTCCACGGAGAGAACGGTGGAAACGATGTGGACGGAGTTGCGCAGCTCTTCCGGGAAAAGCGGCCTCAGGGGGCGGTCGGTGAGCCGGGCGCTGAGGATGGCCTTCTCCGTGGGCCGGCCTTCCCGCTTAATGAAGCCTCCCGGAATACGCCCCACGGCGTAAAGTCTCTCCTCGTAATCCACGGTCAGCGGAAAAAAATCAACCCCTTCGCGGGGTTCGTCGGACATGGTTGCCGTAACCAGAAGGACTGTGTCGCCGTAGCTGATCAAAACGGCACCGCCCGCCTGCTTGGCCAGGCGCCCTGTTTCAAGCTTCAGGGTTCTGCCTTCCAGTTCAAGGGAAAATGTTTCCAAGCCCTGTTAAACCTCCTTCCATGCCTTGAAGCAGTGTGCTTACTTCCGCAGGCCGAGACGGCTGAGCACTTCCTGGTAGCGCTGCGGAGATTTCTTGCGCAGGTAATTGAGCAAACCGCGCCGCTTACCCACCATCTTCAGCAGCCCACGCTGCGAGCTGAAATCCTTCTTGTGCTCCTTAAGGTGCTCCGTGAGCTGGTTGATTCTCTCGGTGAGCAGTGCAATCTGCACCTCCGGCGAGCCGGTATCGCTCTCATGGAGCTGGTAATTCTTGATAATCTCCTGCTTCCTATCCTGTTTAAGCATGTTTTTTACCTCCCTGCGGTTAATTATTACCGCCGCCGGCCAAGTAAAAGGCCGGGAGAACCTTTAACCTAGCCTGCGGTTCACATGAAAAAATTCTAACACAGTTAAAGTCAAAAGTAAATTCAATTTGCCGGGGGACGGAAGAAGCGCACCGGCTCCACGAAGGCCTCGATATGGGCGAAGCAGGAGCCGGCCAGCTCCCGCCCCCGCCTGATATCCTCCGCGATCTGTTCCCGCAGCTGCGCCGGGGAGGCAAAATTTTGAATTTCGCGCAGCCGCCTCAAGAAGTAGAGGGTGAGCTTCCGGCCATAGATGCGGCCGTCAAAGTCGAAAATGTGCGTCTCCACGGTGGTGGACCCGTCCTTGAAGGTGGGCTTGGGCCCCACGCTGGTCACTCCAAAATATAGCCGCCGCTCCAGCCCTCCTACCGCCGTCAGGTAGACCCCGCTGCCAGGCCAGGCGAGCTTGGGCGAGGCGGCGATGTTGGCGGTGGGGAAGAGCAGCTTCTTCCCCCGCCCGCAGCCCGGCTCCACCTCTCCCCTGCGGTGGAAAAAGTAGTTCAGCAGGAGGTTGGCCTGCTCCACCGCCCCCTCGGCGAGCAGCTTCTTGATGGCCGAGCTGCTGATGACCATCCCGTCTGCTTTTTTCATGGGGATAACGTCCACGGAGAAGCCGAGGCGCTCCCCCCACTGCCGCATGAGCTGCTCCCCTCCCGCGGCGGCCCGGCCGAAGGTGTAATCATCGCCGATGGAGACCCCGCTTATGTTGAACCTTGCTAAAAGGACATCTTGGACGAATTCTTCCGGGGACATGGCCGCAGTCTGGGCGGTAAAGGGGACCACGAAGAGGTAGTCCAGCCCCAACTGCGCCATCAGTTCCTGCCGCTCCTCCATTCCAGTAAGCAGGCAGAAGGGCTTCCCCTGGTTCAAAAGGGTAAAGGGATGGGGCTCCAAGAGCAGCACCCCGGCGGCGCCTCCGGAGGAGCGGGCCCGCTCCACGGCGCGGCGGATAACAGCCTGGTGCCCCATGTGGACGCCGTCAAAATTGCCCAGGGCCAGGTAAAGCTTTTGTTTAAGGTAGCATCTCTCCGGGTTGTAGATGATCTCCATGGGGCTTCTTTTCTCCTTATGACGGGGCCAAGAATTTTACCGTTTTCAAGGCCAACTTTCTTTTGACGCCGCAAAGGCGGGCCAGGGCTTTAAAATTCCCCCCGGGATCGTAAATGCGCAAAAGCGGTGTGCGATGCGGCGGCGACTGCAGCCCAGCCTCTTCCAGACGGCTCCAGGGAACGGACCGTCCCATGCGCAAGTCCTCCACTGCGGAGCCTGGAATGGTGAGGGCGTCAAAATGCAGCAGGGCCCGGTCCATGGGCAGCACCATCTCGCCAAGGCGGCCAGCGGCGGCGGCCTCCTCCAGTTCATCGAGGGAGGCGGCGGAGTCGATATGGAACGGCCCCACGAAGAACCGCTCCAGGCGGTGAAGATGTGCGCCGCAGCCCAGGCGGCGCCCAATCTCCTGGGCCAGCTCCCGGACATAGGTTCCCCGGGAGCATTCCATCTCGCAGAGAAGCTGCGGCACCCTGTCGTAGGAGTAGGCCAGCAGCTCGAGGCGGTAGATCTCCACGGTACGCATCTTTACGGGAACGCTCTCGCCGCGGCGGGCATATTCGTAAAGCGGCCTGCCGCGATGCTTGGCCGCGGAATAGGGCGGGGTTCTCTGCTGCTGCAGGCCCACGAGCGCCTGCAGCACCGCCTCAATCTTCTCCCGTTCAAAGGGGGGCACGGGCTGCCGGCAGAGCACCTCGCCCTCGGCATCGCCCGTCGAGGTGATCACGCCCAGTTCTATTGCGGCGCGGTAGCCCTTGCGCTGCTCCACCAGGTATTCCAGCACCCGCGTGGCCCGGCCCAGGCCGATGGGCAGCACCCCCGTGGCGGCGGGATCCAGCGTCCCACCATGGCCGGCCCGCACGCCCGGGAACAGCCGGCGCACCGCGGCGACGGCCCCGTGTGAGCTCAACCCTGCAGGCTTGTTTAAATTGATGATTCCATCCATCGGAATGCTCTTGGGGTTATGTATGTTTTATTGTACCCGCCCGGCGGAGGGGGCTCCCTCCAACTCCAGCAGCGCTGCGCCGATGACGCGCTCCTTGACGGGGCCGTAAGCGCCCTTCAGGCGGCAGCCGGCCGCCCGGGGGTGCCCGCCCCCGCCCATCCGGCCCGCCAGGGCACTCACGTCAATATTTTTTGAGCGGAAGCCGATCTTAATCTCGCCGCTCCCGTCAATATAGAACATGATTCCTATTTCCACGCCTTCTATGTTGCGGGCGTAGTTGATGATCCCGTCAAGCTCATCCGGCTGGGCGCCGCACTGCTCCAGCATGTCCCGGCTGGCCGTTATGACCGCGACCCTCTTGCCGCCATAGAGTTCCAACGTGCCCAGCACCTTTTTCAGCAGCAGCAGGTAGGAAAGAGGATGCTCGTCGAAGAGCCGCTGGGAAATAATCCCCGGATTAAGGGGCTGGGACTCCAGCAGCGCGGCGGCGGCGCGGTGCGCAGCAGCGGTGGTATTTTCAAACTTGAAGGAGCCGGTATCGGTGGAGATGGCCACGTAGAGGCACTCGGCGATGGAGGCAGTGGGCTTCAGCTGCAGCGACTCCAGGAGGCGGAAGACAATCTCCCCCGTCGCCGCCGCTTCCGGATCCACCAGGTTGGCCGTGCCGAAGCGGCGGTTGGTCACGTGGTGGTCAATGTTGATCACCACGGCGGCGCGGCGGATCTGCTCCTTAAAATGGCCCGTCCGCTCCAGGTCGCTGCAGTCCACGACCACCGCCGCTGCCTCCTCCTCCCAGCCGTCGCTTCCCGCGGAAATATTCTCGCTGCCCGGCAGGAAGGCATACTTCCGGGGAACGGGTGCAGGCGTAAAGAGGCGCACCCCCTTGCCCAGCATGGCCAGCGCCTCGCCCAGGGCCAGCAGGGAGCCGATGCTGTCGCCGTCAGGCTGCATGTGGGAGACAAGGTTGAAGGAACCCAACTCCCGAAAGAGGGCGATTACTTTTTCCTGATCCGTCATTTTTCAGCGTTTTCCTTCTGCAGTGATTTCAAGACCTTGTCAATATGGGCCCCGTATTCCAGGGAGTGATCCTCGGAAAAATGGATCTCCGGGGTATGGCGCAGGCGGATGCGCCGGCCAATTTCGCTGCGCACAAAACCCGTGGCCCGCGCCAGCGCCTGCATGGTTTTCTCCCTTTCGGCGGGAGTGCCGAAAACGCTCACGTATACCGTGGCGTGGCGCAGGTCCCGCGAAAGCTCCACCGCGGTGACGCTGGTCATGGGGGCAATCCCGGGGTCCTTGATCTCCCGGGCGATCATCCGGCTAATTTCCTTTTTCATCTCCTCGGCGACCCGCTGGGCCCTTCTCAAAGACATGGCATCTCCCTCCCCGAGCCTACTGGCGCCGGTCAGCTCACCCGCTGCATGATGTAAGCTTCGATGACATCCCCTTCGGCAATGTCATTGTAGCCTTCCAGGAGGATGCCGCAATCATAGCCGCTGGGAACCTCGCGCACATCGTCTTTGAAGCGCTTGAGCGAGGCCACTTTCCCTTCGTGGATCACCACGCCGTCGCGAATGAGACGCACCAGGGCGTTGCGTGTAATCTTTCCTTCGATGACATGGCAGCCCGCGATATTGCCCAGCTTCGAGGCCTTGAACACCTGCCGGATTTCAGCCTGGCCCAAGATCTGCTCCCGGTAGACAGGCTTGAGCAGGCCGCGCGCCGCGGCGGCGATGTCGTCGAGGGCCTCGTAGATGACGCGGTAAAGGCGCACGTCCACCTGCTCCCGCTCGGCCAGGCGGCGGGCATTGGCGTCCGGGCGGACATTGAAGCCAATGATGATGGCATTGGAGGCGGAAGCAAGCATGACGTCCGACTCGCTGATGGCCCCCGTGCCGGAGTGGAGCACCTTGATCTTGACCTCCTCCAGTTTAAGCTTCATGACCGCCTCCTGCAGCGCCTCCACGGAGCCCTGGACGTCGCCCTTGATGATGAGGTTGAGCTCCTTCACCTCTCCCTCCTGGATCTGCTTGAAGAGATCGTCCAGGGAGATGCGCTGTCTTTTCTGGGCCGCCTCCTTCATTTTCTGGGAGCGCCTCATGGCCACCTGCCGGGCCAGGCGGTCGTCGGCCACGACCTGGAAGCTGTCGCCGGCCATGGGCACCTCGTTAAGCCCCAGCAGCTCCACCGGGGTGGCCGGCCCGGCCTCCTTGATCCGTTCTCCCTTGTAATTCAGCATGGCCCTGACCCGGCCCGTGGCGGTGCCGCAGATCACCGGCTCGCCCACGCGCAGGGTCCCCTCCTGGACCAGGACCGTGGCCACAGGGCCCCGCCCCCGGTCGAGATGGGCCTCAATGACCGTCCCCCGGGCGGCGCAGTGGGGGTTCGCTTTGAGCTCGCTCACCTCGGCCACCAGCAGGATCATCTCCAGCAGCTCGTCAAGGCCCTTCTTCTGCAGGGCGCTGACGTTGACAAAGATGGTTTCGCCGCCCCACTCCTCGGGGACAAGACCCTGCTCGGAGAGCTGCTGCCTGACCTTGTCCGGGTTGGCGCCCGGCTTGTCGATCTTGTTGACGGCCACGATAATGGGCACCCCGGCGGCACGGGCGTGGTTGATGGCCTCAATGGTCTGCGGCTTAACGCCTTCATCGGCGGCCACCACCAGGACGGCGATGTCGGTAACCTGGGCCCCCCGGGCGCGCATGGCGGTAAAGGCTTCATGCCCGGGCGTATCGAGGAAGACAATCTTCTTGCCCTCCACTTCCACCTCGTAGGCGCCGATGTGCTGGGTAATGCCCCCCGCCTCGCCGGCGGTGACGTTGGTGTTCCGGATGGCGTCTAAAAGCGAAGTTTTGCCGTGATCCACGTGGCCCAGCACCGTGACTACGGGATTGCGGGGAACGAGCTTCTCCGCCTTTCCTTTTTCCTTGTCTGCGGCCAGAAGCTCCTCTTCCACGGGATCGGCAACAAATTTAACGTCAAAATCGAAGGCCTCGGCGGCAAGTTCGATGGCCTCGGGGTTTAAGGCCTGGTTGATGCCGGCGACAATGCCCAGATCGAGAAGCCTGGTGATGAGCTCCGCCGGGGTCACGTTGAACAGGGCGGCCAGTTCTCCCACGGTGGTGCGCCCTTCAATTCTTACCAGGCGCCGCTTCTTCTTTGCCGGCGCCTTCTTTCCCTCGGCCGGGGCTCCCGCCGCCCCCTTCTCCTTCGCCCTGGCGGAGGGCTTTTCTTTCGCCCGGGGCTTCGCCGGGGGCGCCGCGGCCTTCGCCTTTGCCTTTTCCCCCTCTTTGCTGTCGGCTTTTCCGGTGAGGATGGCAATGACACGCTGGGCCTCCTCGTCCTCCAGCGTGCTCATGTGGTTCTTAACCTCGATGTCCATCCCTTCCATTATCTCGATGAGCTTTTTGCTGGTGGTGCCCAGCTCCTTGGCCAGCTCGTAAACCCTTACTTTGGCCATTTAACACACCTCCATTAGAAACCCTCCCTGATTGCGACCTTATGATGCCGGCCCATCGCCGGATTCCAGCAGCGCGGCAAGCTCGGCGATGAGCTCTTCAGAAAGAGGATGTTCCAGGTTTTTTTCCAGCCTTTTTCCCTTCAGGGCTTTTTTTAGGCATTCAGCCTGCCTGCAGATATAAGCGCCGCGGCCGGACATTTTGCCGCTCAAGTCCAACTTGACCTCGTTCTCCGGAGTGCGAACCAGGCGCAGCAGCTCCCGCTTCGGCTTCTTCTCACGGCAGCCCACGCAGATGCGCATAGGAATTTTACGCTGTTTGCCCATGCTCCTGTTCCGCCTCCTTTAATCGAACTAGGCGCTTACATCTCTTCCGTTTCTTCCGCGCCCGCCTTCTCCGGGCCGCTTTCTTCCGCCGCCTCTCCAGGCGGGCTTTCCGCGCCAGCGGCGGCGTCGCCGGTCAAGGGCTCCTCTCCGGCAGTCCCTGCCGCCTCTCCGCCCTCCTCCCCGGCAGGCGGGGCGCTGTCCTGATCAACCAGGCTGCCAAGGCCCAGCGAAGAGAGGCGCTCCTGGGCGATTTGCGACTCGCTGCGGATGTCGATCTTGAAGCCCGTTATCTTTGCCGCCAGACGCGCGTTCTGCCCCTCTTTGCCGATGGCCAGCGAAAGCTGGTTGTCGGGAACGATGACCAGGGCCTCGTTGTCGTTTATCTCCACCGAGACCACCTTGGCCGGGCTCAAGGCGTTGCTCAGGTATTCTTCGGGATCCTCGCTCCACCTGATGATGTCAATCTTTTCGCCGCGCAGTTCGTTGCTGATAGCCTGGACCCGGCTGCCCCGCGGGCCCACACAGGAGCCCACGGGATCAACGTCCTTGTTGCGTGAATACACCGCCAGCTTGGCCCGGGAGCCGGGCTCGCGAGCTACGGCTTTTATCTCCACGATGCCATCATATATTTCCGGGACCTCCAGCTCGAAGAGCCTCTTTAAAAACATGACATGGCTGCGCGAGAGGATTACCTGGGGCCCCTTGCTGCTCTTGCGCACTTCCATGATAACAGCCTTCACCCTGTCGTTCAACCGGTAGCGCTCAAAGGGGATCTGCTCCTCCGTTGGAAGGATCCCCTCCACCCGGCCCAGGTCGACAATGACATTGCGCTGTTCAAAGCGGCGCACCGTTCCGTTGCTGATATCCCCAACGCGATCCAGGAAATCGCTGTAGATCTGCGCCCGCTCCGCCTCCCTGATGCGCTGGATAATCACCTGCTTGGCGGTTTGGGCAGCAATGCGCCCGAATTCCTTGGGGGTAACCTCTATCTCCACCATGTCCCCCACCTGGCAGCGGGGATCGTAAACCCGGGCCTCATAAAGCTCCACCTCCAGGTGCGGCTGCTTCACTTCATCCACCACCCTGAGCTGGGAAAAGACCTTTATTTCTCCCGTCTCCCGGTCGATGCTGACCCGCACATTGCCGGAGGTCTGGAAATCCCGCTTGTACGCCGAAAGCAGGGCCGCTTCCAGTGCTTCGAAGAGAATCTCCAGGTTGATCCCCTTCTCCTTTTCGATGGCCTTCAAGGCGGCTATAAGCTCCTTGGTATTAACCGAAATGGGAAACTAACCTCCTTTCTGCCCGCCTCCGCTCATCTTCATGGGCGGTACCAGAGGTGGGCCTTTTTTATATTCTCCAGCGCTATCCGCACCTTTTCCCCCTTTTCAGGGAGCAGCTCCACGAAGCCCTCCCCGGCTCCGAGCAGCCGGGCGCCAAAATAGCTCTTTCCGTTAACGGGCTCGCGGGTGTAGACTTTCACCATCTCCCCCCGGAAGCGCTGGAAGTCGCTTTCGCGGTTGAGGGGGCGCTCCACGCCCGGCGAGGAGACTTCGAGAATGTAGCTCTGGGGAATGGGATCGTAGGCATCCAGCAATCCCGAAATTTCGCGGCTCACCGCTTCGCAGTCGGCGATGGTGACCCCTCCGGGCTTGTCAATATAGATGCAAAGATGCCCTTTCCGGCCGGCGGTGTACTCCAGCTGCACCAGCTCCATGCCGCGCTCTTCAATGAGCGGCTGGACCAGCCGGGTCAGCTTCGCTTTCAATTCCTCCCTCTCTTCCCTGGACATGGGTCCACTCCTTTCAAAAGAGCTGCAATTAACAGGAAAGAGTGGGAAATCCCACCCTTTGCCAGTGAACTCGCGTCTACCTTACAAGAATATCACAACTGGAGCGGAAATGCAAGGAAAAGGAAGCGATTTCTTTTTATTTTGTATGCAGATCGGCCTTGGCGGCATATTTGATTATCTCCCAGTACATTTTGCCCCTGGCGGCCAGCCCTTTCCAAAAGCCGAATTTCTCCTCCTTCATCAGGTGGGAAAGATCGGTCAGGGGAACGATGGTCACGGGTATGCCGTTCTCCTCCACGTAGCGGTGCAGGGCCACCTCCACGCCGAAGCGGGCCATGTCGAGGTCGGAGATGCGCATGAGTATCTCCCGCCGCAGAGCACGCTGGCCGGAGAGATGGGGAGCCATGAGAAGCGCCAGATCGGTGGCCACCCGTCCCTTCTTAAAGACTCCCAGGCTCATCTGGGCCTCTTCATTCACGACCGGTTTGAGCAGGGTGGTAATATGATCTTCTCGCAGCCCGATGAGATCGGCATCGAGAAAAAGGATGATCTCGGCCTGGGTGTGCTCCAGGCCTGCCCTCATGGCCCCGCCCTTGCCCCGGTTCTCGGCCAGCTCCACCACTTTCACGCCCTTGAATTTCCGGGCCACTCTCGCCGTACCGTCGGTGGAGCCGTCGCTGACAACGATAATCTCATCGATCTCCTTGCACTTTGCCAAGACGGAGAGAACGCCCCCGATGGTCTTCTCCTCGTTATAAGCGGGAATGATTGCCGCTATGCGCACCTCTTTACCTCCCTCATTTGTCCTCCCCGCCCCCGGCATTGCCGAACTCGCCGGAGAGATCAAGAGCGTCCAGCTCCTCCTGCAGCGCCTCCAGCAGCCTCTCCTGCGGTACCGTGCGCACTACCTTCCCCCGGCGGAAGATGAGGCCGCGCCTGCGGCCGGCAGTGATGCCGATATCCGCCTCCCGCGCTTCTCCAGGCCCGTTGACGGCACATCCCATTACCGCCACCTTTACCGGGTGGGGGCAGCCGCGAAGCAGCCGCGATACCTCTTCCACCAAGGGCACCAGGTCCACCGTGCAGCGGCCGCAAGTAGGACAAGAGATGAGCTCCGGCCCGCCTTGCGGGCGCAGGTGCAATACTTCCAGGATTTGCCGGGCCACGCGCACTTCCTCCACGGGAGGGGCGGTCAAGGAGACGCGGATGGTGTCGCCGATCCCCTCCGCCAGCAGGGTCCCGATCCCCACGGCTCCCTTGATCGTCCCTATGTCCAGGGGGCCGGCGGCGGTGACGCCAAGGTGCAGGGGATAGCGGGCCTTCCGGGACATGAGGCGGTACGCTTCAATGGTGGTCGGCACATCGGAGGCCTTCAGCGATACCACGATGGCCCTGAAGCCGGTAGCCTCGACCTCGTCGAGGTATTCCAGCGCCGATTCCACAAGGGCGGCTGCGGTGATGCCGCCGTGCTTCTTCAGCAGGCGCCGATCCAGGGAACCGGCGTTAACCCCAATCCGCAGGGCGGCGCCGCAGTCCTCCGCCCGCCGGCAGAGCTCGCGCAGCTTCTCCCTCCCCCCAATGTTGCCCGGGTTAATCCTCACCTTGGGCACGCCCGCTTCAAGGGCACGGTAGGCCAGGCGGATATCAAAATGGATATCCGCCACCAGGGGGAGGGGGCTTTTCTTCACCAGCTCAGCCAGTGCGGCGGCGGCGGTCTCGTCGGGAACAGCCACTCGCACCAGCTCGCAGCCCGCCGCGGCTAGAAGGCGGATCTGCTCCAGGGTAGCGTCTATGTCGCTGCTCCTGGTGTTGGTCATCGATTGAATGACCACCGGCGCCCCGCCACCGATAGTCAGGGGCCCAACCTTGACGGCAAGGGTGCGGCGGCGGGCAGCAGGCTCCATGGGCGGGCTCCTCCCTAGCGGCCGGGCAAGATATCCCAGCGCAGCAGGTCGTTGTATGTTACTAGCAATATGAGCAGCAGCAGCAGGGCAAAGCCGATGAAATGAACCATGCCTTCCTTCTCCGGGTCAATGGGGCGGCCGCGCAGTATCTCGATAAGGACAAACAGGAGCCTGCCCCCGTCCAGCGCCGGGAAGGGCAGCAGGTTAACCAGCCCCAGGCTGATGTTGATCAGGGCCGTCAGCCAGAGCAGGTTCACTATGCCGGTGCGGGCTACCGTGCCGATGGTGATGACCATACCCACCGGGCCGATGACGTCCAGTGGCGCCTTTCCAGTCAAAACATCCTTAAAAGAACCGATGATCATGCCGAAATACTTGAAGCTGCTTCCCAGCGACTTCAGGAATTGATACTTCAGCACCAGCGGGGCGATGCCAATCTTCCCCTTGCCGCTTTCCGGAGAGGCCTCGGCGACAAGGGTGAACTCCTTAATCAGACCGTTGCGCCGCACCAGCAGCGAGATCTCCTCACCGGGATGCTTCTCGATGGCCCTGACCACTTCCTCCCATTTGTTCACCGCTTCGCCGTTGATCAGGGCAATCTCATCGCCGTCTTGCAGGCCCGCCTTTTCCGCAGGAGTCCCGGGAAGGACGCTCCCGATGACGGTGCTCTCAAGCTGCTGCACCCCCACCAGGAAGTAGAAGATGACAAAGAAAATCACCAGGGCCAGCAGCAGGTTCATGCAAGACCCCGCGGCCATGATGCTCGCTCTTCGCAGCGGCGATTTTTCCATTAAGTTGCCCGGCTCGTTGATCTCATCGGGGCTTTCGCCGAGCATGCGGCAGAATCCTCCCAGGGGCAGGAGCCGCAGGGAATAAATGATGTCGCCCTTGCGGCGGCTGACAAGCTTGGGCCCTATGCCGATGGCCAGCTCCAGGACCCGGACCCCGTTTAGCCGGGCGGCAATGAAATGGCCGAATTCGTGCACGAAAACCATGATGCTAAATATTAAAATGGAAGCGATAAGCGTTTGCACCCCATATCAACTCCTGCCGTCAATCTTGCGGAGCAGCGCCAGGGCGCAGCGGCGCGCCCACCGGTCCGCCTCCTCCAGTGTATCACGTTCCGGCTTTGAGATCACCTGGTGCGCGGACATAACCTCTTCGATAAGCCTGGGGATATGGATAAATTTTAGCGCACCCTTTAAAAAATATTCCACCGCCACTTCGTTGGCAGCATTGAGACAGGTGGGCATGGTGCCTCCCGCCTGCAGGGCCCGGTAGGCCAGCTCGAGGCAGGGAAAGCGCTTCACATCGGGCTCCATGAAGGTAAGCTCCTTCCCCCGCAAATCAAGGCGCGGCCAGGGGTTCGGCTGCCGCTCCGGGTAGCTGAGGGCGTACTGGATGGGCAGGCGCATATCCGCCGGCCCCAGCTGGGCAATGACCGAGCCGTCAATGAACTCAACCGCCGAGTGGACTATGCTCTGGGGATGGATAACCACCTCAATGCGCTCCGGCGCCACGCCAAAAAGCCAGTGCGCCTCCATTACCTCCAGGCCCTTGTTCATCAAGGTAGCCGAATCAATGGTGATCTTCGGCCCCATCTTCCAGTTGGGATGGGCCAGCGCCTCGGCCGGGGTGGCCCGGGCCAGCCTCTCCTCCTCCCAGTCCCGGAAAGGGCCTCCCGAGGCGGTGAGCCAGATGCGTCTCACCTGGGAAAGGGGAGAGCCACCCAGTGCCTGGCGGATGGCGGAGTGCTCGCTGTCCAGGGGGAGGATGCGCTCCGGCTGGAGAAGCCCTTTCCGGGCCAGGAGCTCACCCCCGACCACGAGGCTCTCCTTGTTGGCCAGGGCCACCGTCTTCCCCGCTTCCAGCGCTTCCAGGGTGGGGATGAAGCCGGCAAAGCCCACTAGAGCGTTCACCACTAGGTCTGCCGAAGGCCACCGCGCTGCGGCGACGAGCCCCTCCGGGCCGGCCTCCACCCGGCAGTCAAGATCGCGCAGGGCCGATTTCAGCAGGGCAGCCTTCCCGGGATCCCCCAGCACGGCCAGTTCGGGTTTGAAGCGGCGCACCTGCTGCTCCAGCAGGCGGTAGTTGCTTCCTGCCGCCAGGGCCACTACGCGGCAGCCGCCGCCGAGATTTTCCACCACCTCCAGGGTCTGGCGCCCAATGGAGCCAGTCGATCCCAGCAGGGCAATCCTCTTCGGCACCCTTATCTCCCCTCCCACCTGCGGGCCCGCCTAGCCCAGGAGTATGAAAAAGTAATAGACCATGGGGGCGGTAAAGAGAAGGCTGTCAAAGCGATCCAGGACCCCGCCATGACCGGGAATCAACTGCCCTGTATCTTTCACCTCGAACTGGCGCTTTAAGGCCGACTCCAGCAAGTCTCCCAGCTGGGCAAAAACTGAAATGCCCACGCCCAGCAACGCCGCCTTCCCCGGCGTCAGCCCCATCCAGCTGGGATAGATGTAGGCGACAAGAGTGGCCAGCAACACGGTGCCGGCGATGGCAGCGCAGGCTCCTTCCACGGATTTCTTGGGGCTGATCTCCGGCGCAAGGCGCTTTCTACCCCATTTTATTCCCACGAAGTAGGCAAAAGTATCGTTGGCCCAAACGCCCACAAGAAGAACGAGCGTATAAGTAAGACCTTGCGGCAGCTGGCGCAGCAGGATCATGTAGCCGCCAAAACCGCCAAGATAGATTATCCCCCAGAGGATCAGGGCCAATTCATGGAGGCTCGCCTTCCCAAAGTAAATGAGCTGGAGAATGCCAAGGCTCATCATGATAATGATAAGTGCGGGCAGGATAAGCTCCCTCTCCAGGACCGCGCCCAGGAAGAGCATGGACATGAAGAGGGCCACCCCGGCATAGCCGACCCAAGTGGGCAGGTGGTAGCTTTTGCTTTTGAGCAAGGCGGTGTATTCGCGAATCCCCAAAATGGCCACCAGGAGCATGAAGAGGGCATAATAGCTGCCGCCCAGGTAGACTAGGCCCAGGATCAGGGGGATGCCCACGAGGGCCGAGAGTATACGCAAGTGAAGCATCAATCATTCACCTCTGTTCGGGAGAAATCCTGCCGAAGCGCCGCTCCCGCTGCTGGAAGTCGCGAATGGCCTGGAGCAGGTGGATCCGGCCGAAGTCAGGCCAGTAGACGGAGGTGAACCAGAGCTCGCTGTAGGCCAGCTGCCATAGCAGGAAGTTGCTGATCCTGAACTCGCCCCCCGTGCGAATGAGCAGATCCGGATCGGGCAGCCCGGCAGTGTAAAGGTAGCCGGCAAAGAGCTCCTCGCTTATGTCCGTCTCCTTTAATTTGCCTTGCTGCAAGTCGCGGAGCATGGCCCGCACAGCGCGGACAATTTCCATCCGCGCGCCGTAATTCAGGGCGAAGTTGAGGAGCATGCCGCTGTTGCTTGAGGTGGCCTCCAGGCCCTTGGCGATGGCCCGCCTCACCTTTTCCGGCAGCCGCTCCGGATCCCCAAGGAGCTTGACGCGGACATTATTCCTCACCAGTTCCGGCAACTCGCTCTGCAGGTACTGCTCCGGAAGGCTCATCAAAAAGTCGATCTCCTGCAGCGGCCGCCGCCAGTTTTCCGTGGAGAAGGCAAAGAGGGTGAGCACCTTGATGCCCAGGTAGTTGCTGAAACGGACCACTTCCCGCACCGTTTCCACGCCCTGGCGGTGGCCGGCAGAACGAGGCAGGCCCCTCTCACGGGCCCAACGCCCGTTCCCGTCCATGATCATGGCCACGTGCACGGGAATCCTGTCACGGTCAATTTCTTTAAGGATCTCCTCTTCCCGAGGTGTGAGCTCCATCTGTCCAGCCCCGCTTTTCTCGCGTCTACATGGCAACGGCTCCCCCTGCGCAGGAAGAGCCGTTGAAAAAATAAGCGGCCTCCGGGCATAGGTTAATGGCGTGCCCGTAGCCTACACTTCCATTATTTCCTTCTCCTTGGCCTGGAGAAGCTCGTCAATGCGCTTTATCTTCTCATCGGTCAGCTCCTGGATCTCCTCCTGGGCCCGCCTCCACTCGTCCTCCGAAATCCCGCCGGATTTCTCCAGCTCCTTGAGCGATTCATTGGCATCGCGGCGGATGTTCCGGATGCCCACCCGGCTCTCCTCGGCCTTCTTCCGCACGTACTTCACCAGTTCGCGGCGCCGCTCCTCGGTCAGCTGGGGGATGGACAAGCGGATGACGTTGCCGTCATTCACCGGCGTGAGGCCAAGATCGGACTTCAAGATGGCCTTTTCAATGTCGCCGATGGAAGATTTGTCCCAGGGCTGAATGACCAGGAGCCGCGGCTCCGGCGCCGATATCCCAGCCAGCTGGATCAGCGGGGTAAGCGTACCGTAGTACTCTACCTCGATGCGATCCAGCAGGGAAGGAGTGGCCCTTCCCGCTCGCAAGGTGGCCAGTTCGCGCTGAAAAGCGCCGATTACCTTATCCATCCGCTCTTCGGCTTCCAGGTAAATATCTTCAACCATAAACTAACCACCCTTAATTTATTAAAGTGCCAATTCTCTCGCCCATAATCGCTCTTTTAATATTCCCGGCATGAAGCCCAAATACCACCAGCTTGATGCGGTTATCCATGCACAGCGAGGCCGCGGTGGCATCCATCACCCCCAGGCCGCGCTTGATCACCTCCAGGTAGCTCAGCTCGGTGAAGCGGTTGGCGCCGGGGTGCTTCAGGGGGTCGGCATCGTAAACCGCGTCCACTTTTCCCTTGGCCAGCAGAATCACTTCGGCCTCTATTTCCGCGGCCCGCAGGGCGGCGGCGGTATCCGTGGAGAAGTAGGGATTTCCCGTGCCCCCGGCAAAGATGACCACGCGTCCTTTCTCCAGGTGCCGCAGCGCCCGGCGCCGGATGTACGGCTCGGCCACTTGGCGCATCTCCAGGGCCGATTGGACCCTTGTATCCACCCCATTTCGCTCCAGGGCATCCTGCAGGGCCATGGCGTTAATCACCGTGGCCAGCATGCCCATGTAGTCGGCCGTGGCCCGATCCATGCCCGCCTGTTCCGCCGAAGCGCCGCGCCAGATATTGCCGCCTCCGACGACGATGGCAATCTGCACGCCCGCGGCAACGAGCTCCTTCAGCTCTGCGGCAATGCTGCCCAGGACGGACTGGTCGATGCCGAAGCCCTTTTCTCCCGCCAGGGCTTCACCGCTTAGCTTTAAAACCACCCGTTTGTAGGCAGGTTTTTCCACTCCCCAACCCTCCAAATCTATTCGACACCTTTAGCAGGCATTCCTTTTTCAGCGAAAAAAAAGAACACGCGCGGTGTTCTTTTTAATTCTTCTCACTGCTGCAGCAGGAGGATGGCTTCTCCACCTCTTCGCCCACGGCAAAGCGGCAGAAGCGCCGTATGACGATGTTTTCTCCAATCTTGGCCATCAGTTCATTAAGCAGATCGCGGATGGTACGATCGGGATCCTTGATGTAGGGCTGTTCCAGGAGGCAGTTTTCCTGGTAGAACTTGCCCAGGCGCCCCTCGACGATGCGATCGATTACTTTCTCCGGCTTTCCCTCGCGGATTGCCTGGTTGCGCAATATGGTGCGCTCCTGCTCCAGAACCGCTTCGGGGACATCGTCCTTGTCAAGATAGCGGGGGTTTGTGGCGGCTACCTGCAGGCAGATGTTGCGGGCAAATTCCCGGAACTGCTCGTTGCGGGCAACAAAATCGGTTTCGCAATTTACCTCCACCAGCACGCCTACCTTGCCTCCGAGGTGGATGTAGGATTTCACGATCCCTTCCGCCGCAACGCGGCCGGCCCGGCGGGCTGCCGCGGCCAGCCCCTTTTCTCTTAAAATAATAATCGCCTTTTCTTCGTCGCCACCGGCTTCCAGGAGCGCCTTCTTGCAATCCATCATCCCGGCGCCCGTTTTTTCACGCAACGCCTTCACTGCTTTTGCGTCAATCTGCATTCCCATCTCCTCCTATTGCTTGGCCCGGGAGGCGGCAGCTAGGCCTCCTCGGCGAAATCCTCTTCTTCCGCTTCCTCTTCCGCCACCGCTTTAGCGGCGTCCCCTTCCCCGGCCTCTAGAGCCTTTTCCGCCGGGCTTTCTGCCGCGGCATGGACGGCCGTGTCAGCGGGTGGCACTTCCCCGCCGGCCTCACCCTCGTCCCCGGCCTGCTCTTCTTCAAGGAGATGGCGCCCCTCGATTACCGCATCGGCCAGGATGGAGGTGATGAGCTTGATCGCCCTGATGGCATCGTCGTTCCCCGGGATAATATAATCGATCTCATCGGGATCGCAGTTCGTATCCACGATGGCCACGATGGGGATGCCCAGCTTGCGCGCCTCGGCCACGGCAATCTTCTCCTTGCGCGGATCCACTACGTAGATGGCGTCAGGCAGGGCATTCAAGTTCCTGATCCCCCCCAGGAACTTGAGCAGCTTGGCATGTTCATGCTTCAGCAGAAGGACCTCTTTTTTGGGCAGCAGATCGAATGTGCCGTCCTCTTCCATCCGCTCCAGCTCATGCAGCCGCTCGATGCGCCTGCTGATGGTCTGGTAGTTGGTCAGCATGCCGCCGAGCCAGCGCTGATTGACGTAGTGCATGCCGCATCTCTCAGCCTCAACCTTGATCGATTCCTGGGCCTGCTTCTTGGTGCCCACGAAAACAATCTGGCCCCCCTGAGCGGCGAGGTCGCGCACGAAGTTGTACGCCACCTCCATGAGCTTCACTGTTTTCTGCAGGTCGATGATGTAGATGCCGTTTCGCTCGGTAAAGATGTAATCTTTCATCTTGGGGTTCCAGCGGCGAGTCTGGTGCCCGAAGTGAACCCCCGCTTCGAGCAGCTGCTTCATGGTTACAACAGCCAAAGTGAATGCCTCCTTCGGTTTGTCCACCGCCTCCCTCACCGCTCCCCCCGCAGCCCCAAGTTGGGCCGACCCCGGGCAGGAACTTCGAAGGCGTGTGTATTTATTTTTTCCGCCGGTAGTATAGCACAGTTGCCGCCGGAAGGCAATTCCCGCGGCTGCTTTTCTGTCCTGGTCGCCTGGAATAATTTTTCCCCCGCCTCTTGCTTCTTCGCCGCAGATAATTTACCTTTATAAATAAAGAAATTTCTTAGAATAGGAAGCAATCTTCCAGGATTTAACTTTGACAAAACGCTCAAAACGCTTAAAATGTTATATATACAAATATATATTATAACCTTTGCATTTTGCAGGAACTCCTCAATTAAAAGAATATTGGGCAAGGGGGTGCTAACTGCAGCAGCAAGGAGTAGGGTCTAGAGGAGGTAGTCGTGGACAACCCTGTGAAAAAAATGAAAATTTAAGGGGGTTTATTGCATGACCAAGAGGTCCGTACTGTTTTTGGTGCTGGCTGCTTTGCTCGCCGCAGCGCTAATCGTGGCCGGCTGCGCAGAGAAAGAGAAAACAGCGGAAGAAAAGACCGAGATTGTCTTCGGCGCGGCCAGGTCCTATACCGGCCCTCTAGCTATCCAGGATCAGAGCTGCTTCGGGCCTGTTTACCGCTTGTGGATTGATGAAGTGAACGCGGCGGGCGGCATCTACGTGGAAGAATACGGGAAAAAGCTGCCCATCCGGCTGTTGAAGTACGACGACACCTCTGACATGAACACGATGACCAACTTGCTGACAAAGCTGATCGTCGAAGACCAGGTAGACTTCATCCTGGCGCCCATCAGCACCGCCTTCCTCAAAGCGGCGGCCCAGATCTGCAACGAGCATAACTTCCTCCTTATCGGTGCCGAGGGTGGGGCGAAAGAGCTGGAGCCGCTGATGAAAGAGCTGCCCTACTTCTTCTCGCTACTTAACTACGCCACGCACCAAGTACCGCCCCTCGCGGAGATGCTTGCAGAGCACAACATCAAAACGGCGGCCATCATCTACATCGAAGACCAGCACGGCCTTGAATACAAGAATGACCTGGTGCCCGCGCTGGAGGATGCCGGTATCGAGGTAGTTTTTGACAAGGCCATTCCCATGGGCGTTAAGGACGTCTCCTCCATCATTGAAGAGGCCAAGTCCAAGAATGTCCAGGCTCTGCTCTGCTGCGCTTATCCCGACGAAAACTTCGCTGTCATGAACCAGTGCATTGCTTCTGACTACAATCCCGACGTTCTCCTCTTCGGCCCTGGTGCCTGCTTCGAGGTTTTCTACCAGATTTACGGCGAGAACAGCGAGGGTGTCATGGGCTGGGGAGCCTGGAACGAAAAGAGCTCGGATAAAATGAAGGATCTGGCGGAGCGGTTGATTGCACACCAGGGCGAGAGAAATATGGACTGGTGGGGCATGGCCATCTACTATGCCGGGCTAGAGGCGCTCCAGCAGGCCATTGAAAGGGCTGGCACGCTGGATCACGAACAGATCAGGGACATCCTGGCCACTGAAAAATTCGATACCGTCATCGGCGAACTCTGGTTCGAAAATGGCGGTGTCCCGGCCGAGTGCTATCCCGGACATGTCGGCCAGTGGCAGAATGGCATCTTTGAAGTAGTGGCGCCCAAGGATAAGCAGACCAACAAGCCCATCATTCCCAAGCCGAAGTGGAAACCTGTAACTCAAGAAGAATAATTTAGCTTAGCTCAAGGTGTCTAGTGAGATGCAGGCTACCTGAAGTGTTGCAAGAAGCCCGGCTACTTCGCAGAGCCGGCGAAGCACCCTGCAGGTAGCCTGCATCGTTAAAGAAGGGGACGGGAGTGACCAGATGATCTCTTTCATTAATATACTCGTCAACGGTTTGCTCATGGGAGGCATATACGCAATTACGGCCGTGGGGCTGAGCATGCAATACGGGGTGGCGCGCATTTTAAACATCGCCCACGGGGAGTTTATCATGGTCGCCGCCTTTCTCACCTGGATGCTCCATACCACCCTGGGCATAAATCCCATTTTATGCCTTGCCATCGTGGGACCGATATTGTTTGTGCTGGGCTACCTGGTCCGGCATTATCTCTTCAAAACCCTTAAAGAGAAAACTCCTTCTCCGGCGGCATTTGAAGGCAACTCCATGCTGATGGCTTTTGGACTTTTGTTTGTGATCCAGAGCCTTGCCACCTATATCTGGGGCAAAAACATTGTCGGCTACGACTTTATGAGATACTCGGTTTACCTGGGTGAGATCCGCTTCGCGGCCAACAGGCTGGTGATCATGATCACGGCCGTGATCATCTGCTTCTTATTTTACCTCTTTCTCACCAAGACGCGAACGGGCAAAGCCATCCGAGCCTCCTCTCAGGATCCTGATGCGGCCGCTCTTATGGGAGTTGACATCAACCGGATGTTGACCCTCTGCTTCGCCCTTGGTGCCTTGATGGCTGGCTTTGCAGGCGTTTTGCTGAGCATGGAATATAAATTGGATACCTTCATGGGCATGGGGCATACCATTATCGCCATCATCGTAATGGTCCTCGGCGGCCTGGGCAGCATCCCCGGCAGCCTGGTTGGCGGCTTTATCCTGGGCATATTCTACGGCATCGTCAGCGGCATCGAACCGGGATTAACCGAGGCGGCTTATTACCTGCTGTTTATGCTGCTGCTGCTGTTTAAGCCGTCGGGCTTATTTGGGAGGTAGCGCTATGACGAACTTGAGTATGACTGTGAAAAAAAACATCCCCTACATTGCAATTAGTGTTCTAATTCTGGCATTGCTGGCTGCGGTGCCCTTTTTCAGCAAGCCTTACACGGTTGTGCTTTTAAAGAACATCCTCATGTTCGCCGCACTGACCTTGAGCTGGGCGCTTTTTTCCGGCCCTACCGGCTACATCTCCCTGGCCACAGCTGCTTTTTACGGCGTGGGGATTTATACCGCAGCCTACCTGGGCAAGGTGCTGCCCCTGCCGGTGATGGTCCTCTGCGGCGGCTTGGCCAGCTTTCTGCTGGCGTTAATTATCGGCGCCATCACTTTGCGGCTGCGGGGCATTTATTTTGCCATATTTACCTTGAGCTCCGTTGAGCTGATCAAGCAGGTGCTGCACTGGTTTGAAATTACCGTCCTGGGAACGCGAGGCCGGCCCGTGGTCAAAATCAGCAATACCACGGTATATTACGTGGTTTTGCTCATTGTGGTCCTCCTGATGGTCACCACCTACTTTTTGAAGCGCTCCCGGTACGGCCTGGCCATGTCCTCTATTGGCAGCTGCGAAGATGCGGCGGCCCATATCGGTATAAATGTGACCTGGGTTAAGGTGCTCACCTTTGCCCTGAGTTCCTTTTTCATTGGGCTTACAGGAGCAACCACGGCTACAGGCTTGATTTACATTGATTCCCATATCGCTTTTGATTTGAATTATTCCTTTTTCCCCACGTTAATGGCCATCTTTGGCGGTATAGGCAATGTTTTCGGCCCGGTGATAGGAGCGGCAGTGTTTTCATACTTGCGGGAAATTCTCATTACCAGGTTCCCCTATGCCTACATGATTATCTTCGGTGCCGTGATGATTCTCACCATTCTCTACCTGCCCAACGGCATCATCGGCCTGGTTCAAACAATAAAGGATAAGGTTTTGGGAGGTAAAGATGCAACTGCTTCAAGTCGAAAAGTTAACTAAACACTTTGGCGGGCTCACTGCAGTATCCGGCGTAGACTTAGAGGTGGAACGCGGTGAGATCCTGGGCTTAATCGGCCCCAACGGCGCCGGCAAAACTACGCTCTTCAACCTTATTTCAGGGACTTTCGCGCCCAATGCGGGGAAAATCATTTTTAACGGCGAAAGCATAGGCGGCCTAAAGCCCAATTACATCTGCAGGAAAGGGTTGGTACGCACCTTCCAGACGGTGAAAATTTTCCCCGAAATGACCGTTTTTCAAAATGTGCTCATGGGATCCCTCTTCGGTTCCGAAGGAAAATCATGGCCCGAAGCGACAGGGCAGGCCAGGGAGATCCTTGATTTCACCGGCCTGTCCCACCTGAGCGATGTCCCGGCGGGAAGCCTGACCCTGGTCAACCAGAAGCGCGTTGAAGTGGCCCGAGCCCTGGCCACCAGACCCCAAATGCTTCTCCTCGACGAGCTTATGGCCGGCTTGAACCCGGCCGAAGTGGCTGAGGCCATGGAGCTGGTCACCCGGATCCGCGAACGGGGGATTACCATCATCATGATTGAGCACGTAATGAAGGCGATCATGAATATCTGCAAGCGCATCATCGTCTTGCATCACGGGAAAAAGATTATCGAGGGGACCCCGGAAGAGATCTCCACCAACAAGACCGTGATTGAAATCTACCTGGGAGAGGAAGAGCAAGCTCATGCTGGAAGTTAAAAATTTGAATGTTTTCTACGGCAATGTCCAGGTTTTGTGGGACGTCTGCCTGAGGGTGGAAGAAGGAGAAATTGTCGCCCTTGTAGGAGCCAACGGCGCGGGCAAGACGACGCTTCTCAATGCCATAACTGGCCTGGTGAAGCCGGCCTCAGGAAGCGTTACCTTCATGGGACAGGACATTACCGGCCTTCCTCCCAATGCCGTGGTGGAGCTGGGCATCTCCTACTTCCCCGAGGGGGGGCGGCTTTTCCCCGACATGTCCATCCTGGAAAACTTGGAGATGGGCGCATTTATCAAGAGTTCCTGGAAAAAGAGAAAAGAGAGACTGGAAAAGGTATACCAGATCTTCCCTCTCTTGAAAGAGCGGCGCAAGCAAATGGCCAAGACCCTCAGCGGCGGCGAGCGCCAGATGCTGGCCATGGGGCGTGTGCTCATGTCCGATCCCAAGCTGGGCCTCTTTGACGAACTCTCCTACGGCATGGCCCCCAAGCTGGTTAAGGAATCCTTTAAGATGCTGCAAAAGCTGCGCGACAACGGGCTGACCATCCTGCTCAACGAGCAGAACGTCAAGCAGAGCCTGGAGATCGCCGACCGCGCCTATGTGCTGGAAAACGGCAGGATCGTTTCTGGCGGCTCCTGCGAAGAGTTGCTGCACAGCGACCATGTCCGCAAAGCCTACCTGGGGCTGTAGCAGAAGATGTGACCATGAACACTCCCTCTTTGGGCCGCGGCTCAAAGGAGGGTTTTTTCTTTTTCCCGGCAGCTAGGCCGTCGTCTGCGGCGCCCTCGCCTCCCACTTGCCGCAGCGGCTGCCCCAGCGCCCGGCCAGCCTGCCGCCAATGAAAAGTTCGCTTATCTCGCAGCTGTTGCCGCAGTCGCCGCAGATAAAGCCCTGCGGGCGGTATTCGCTCTCCGCCACGGCGCCAATGCCGCGGAAGCCGCTGTGCTTCACCGTACCTTCCATGAAGCGCTGCCGCGCCAGCAGGGCGGCGCCGTAAGCGCCCATGACCTTGAAGTACTCGGGGACAACCAGCTCCACCTGCAGCAGCTTCTCCAGGGCCCAGCGGATCCCCCTGTTGGCGGCCACCCCGCCCTGGAAAAGGACTACCGGTTCAATCTTGCGGTTGCGGGCCACGTTGGTGAGGTAATTTTTGGCCAGGGCCAGGCAGAGCCCGGCAATTAAGTCTTCGCGGCGGTAGCCCAGCTGCTGCTTGTGAATAAGGTCGGATTCGGCAAATACGCCGCAGCGTCCGGCAATGGCCACCGGGTTGGTGGAACGCAGGGCGTAATCGCCGAATTCCTCGATGGGGATGTTCAGGCGTGCGGCCTGGTGGTCGAGGAAGGATCCCGTGCCGGCGGCGCAGACGGTGTTCATGTTAAAGCCCACGGAGACCCCGTCTTTCAGGTAGATGATCTTGGAATCCTGGCCGCCGATATCGATGACCGTGCGCACCTTCGGCTCCACGGTGCGGGCGGCCAGGGCATGAGCGGTGATCTCGTTCACCACCGTGTCCGCCTCCATCATCACCGCCGCCAAGTGGCGCCCCGAGCCGGTAGTTCCGGCGGCCACAGGATTTACCGGCAGGCTCTTCATTTCGGCAAAGGCCTGCCGGATCGCCTCGATGGGCCCCGCCTCGTTGCGGCGGTACGACGTGTATACCGGTGTGCCCTCGCGGTCGATAAGCACGATCTTGGTGGTAAGGCTGCCTACGTCGACACCCAGGAAGTAGATTTTTTCCTCTCCCCCTTCGACGCCCTTCTCTCCAGGAGAATATGGGCGAATGATTCAATGCGCGTCATCATGCCCGCGTGGCCGGTCTGCTCGTTGACGATGAGCGTCAGCAGGGGAAGGCTTAGATCCCGCGTCACCCGGGTGAGGATGCTCTGGGCCACAATTTCGGGCATGCAGGTAAAGGGCCAGAGGTGAATAACGCCATCCATCCCCTCGCGCGGCGCCAGCACCGCCAGCCCCACGCTTTCCTGCCCGTGCCCGCCCACTGCCTCTTCCAGGTAAGGCTGCGCGGCGGCGCTAATTTGGCGGTGGCGCAGGAGCTGCGCCGGGCTCTTAATGATGTTGTAGCGCAGCCAGTTCATCACCGTAACTTCGCGCTGCACCTCAATGCGGATGTCAGGCAGCGACCCGAGCGTGCGCGCAAGCTCCCGGTTCACGTATTCCTCGAAAACGGCGTAGATCTCCCCAATGAGCCGCACTTTTAGCGGCCGCGCCTCCTTCTCCAGGCTCAGCCCGGCGCAGCTGCGCAGGTATTCACGGAAGGCGCTTCGTGCGGAACCGAAAGTGGCCGCCTCCCGCAGGCGCTGCAGGAAGAGAGAAAAAAGAGCATAGGCAGAACCTCGCCGGCTTTCCCAGGCCTGCAGCCGGTAGAAGAGGGTCTCGGCCCGCTCGGTGAGGAGGGCCTTGTAAAAGGCCAGCAGGGCAGCGGCGATTACTTTGCGGCCCTGCCGCGGTTCGTAGAAGCGTTGAAACGCCTGCAGAAAGCGATTGTAGTTTTCCCGCAGCGGGAAGGGGGAATCGATGACCACCATTTCAAAGCTGTAGCCGGCCCTTTTAAGCAGGATCTCCTGCAGCTCGGCATACCATCCCAGACGGCAGCGTCCCTTCCCCCCCACCATGATGAGAGTGTTGGCGCCGGCTTCCAGGCACTGGCGCATCTGCCCCAGGGTTACGGCGAAGGGATAGCAGATAAACTCGGGGGCCAACTCCTCCCCCAGCTCGGCCGTCCGCCGCGTTACCGGCAGGGGCGCCACGGCGTTCACCAGCTCGCCGTTAAATACGGTGGCCAGGACCGCGCCGAGATTGCCCATGTTGGGAAAGCCGAGAACCCTTTTTTCCGGCAGCGGCGCGACAAGAGCCCCCCGCCGCTCCCCCTTCTCCGGCAGCAGGCGCGGCTGCAGCGCCCCCTGCAGGCGCTGGCTATCGCGGAGCGTGTCCAGGAAAGCTTCCAGCCGGGTCACCAGGCCCGCTTCACCCGTCTGCTCGTCCACCGTCAGGACCAGGAAGGGGATGCCGCAGCTCTCCGCCGCCTCCTCCAGGTAGACCTCGATCACCGCCTCGGGGCCGCATTCAAAGGGGGCCACCAGGATAAGGCTGTCCACCAGGCGGTGCTCCAGCCAGTAGAGCGCGCTTCCCACTATGGCCTGCTCGAAGCTCCACAGCGCCTTCCCGTAAGCGGTGCGGTGCAGGCTCTCCCGGATCGCCTCGGGCGGGACCATCTCGGGAACGAGGACCGTGGCATGCTCCCGCAGCCGCTCCACGACATGGTGGGCCATGTAGTCATAAAGGATGTAGCCGTGCCCCACCACGCCGATGCGCAGGCCGCTCTCGGAATGCCTCGCCTCCCGGCGGAGTTCTCTTCTCCCGCAGCGCTTCACGCCTGCGGCCTGCTCGTAAAGTTCGAGCACGGTGAGCTGCCGCTCCACGGCAAGGCGGAAGCAGCCCTTCTGGAAGCGGAGCGCCGCGGCAAATGCCCGCCGCGCCTCGCTGGCGCTCCGCCCAAGCCTTCGTCCCGCTTCCAGGAAGGAGTGCAGCGTGGACCGGGCCGCCTCGCGCCAGTTGATGCTCGGCGAGATTATCTTGCCGGGCGGCAGATCCAGCCCGCTGCGCAGCATGGCCGGCAGCCCGATATGCTTGGGGCAGTAGTAGCTGTGGCTGTCCTTGCTTACCAGGGTGGGTATAAAGAGAAAATCCACCCCCCTTTCGATGAGCTCCAGGGTATGGGGAAAGGCCAGTTTAACCGATACACAGGGCTCGTCGGTGGGGCAGACGGAGAGCCGCTCCAAGGTCCTGGCGCTGGTGGGCGCGGATAGGACCACCCGGCAGCCCAGGTGCTCCAGGAAAGCCTTGTAAAAGGGATAGTAGTAGTAATAGGAGAGCACCCGCGGTATTCCCACCTGCAGCATTCCATCTCCCACCGTAGAAGGAAAAATCATAGCCTATTCTTGCCCGGGGGAGGGCATACTATTCTCTTCTGTTGCAGGAGGGGCGGGAATATATTAATATGGGTTTATCCGCGGGAACTGGAAAGCGAGGAAAGAAATATGGCCGTTATCGTTCCCTTCAGGGGACTGCGCTACAACCCGGGCCTAGTGACGGAACTTGCCGACGTGATCACCCCCCCTTACGACATGATCACGGCCACAGAGCAGGAGCGGCTGTACCGGCGCAGCCCCTACAACATGATCCGCCTGGAGTACGGCAAAAGTCTACCCGGGGATGACGCAGCGAACAATCGCTACACCCGTGCCGCCGCCTCTTTCAATCGCTGGCTGCAAGAGGAAGCCCTCATCGCGGAAGATGAGCCCTCCTTTTACCTTTACCGCCAGAGCTTTGCCTTGCGGGAGCAGCTCTTTCACCGGAACGGGCTTGTTGCCGCCCTGAAGCTGGAGCCCTACTCGGGCAAGACGATCCTGCCCCACGAGGACACCCTGGCCTCGCCGAAAAAGGACCGCCTGGAGCTGCTGCGCCGCTGCCGGGCCAACTTCAGCCCCATCTTCGGCCTCTTCGCCGACCCGGAGCGCCGCTTCGCCGAAATATGCTCCCGCGCGCAGCAGGGCAGTCCTCTTTTTGAATTTGCCGACCGGGAGGGCCAAAGACATGCCCTCTGGAAAGTAGCCGGGGCGCAGGAACAGGCGGAGCTGGCCGAGCTCATTGCGCCGAAGCAGATCTTCATTGCCGACGGCCACCATCGCTACGAAACCGCACTGCAGTTTTCGCAGGAAAGCGGCCCCCGGGGTGGGCGGGGCAGCGGCTACGTCCTTGCCGTCCTCGTGCCCCTGGAAGATCCCGGCCTGGTCATCCTCCCCTTCCACCGCCTCCTCAGCGGGCTGGGCGCAGCGCAGCGGGAGCTGCTGTTTGAAATTATCGACAAGCATTTTCACTTTTCCCGGTGCGGCCCCCTGGAGGAGCTCAACCTGGCCGCCTTTGTCGGCGAGATGGCCGCTCGGGGACGGCAGCAGCCGGCCATGGGACTCCTTCTCCCCGAAGGATCCATGCTGCTGTGGTTTAAAGAAAAAAGAAACGCCGGCGAACTCGACGTCTCCATCCTGAAGCGCCTTTTCCTGGACCCCCTTCTGGAAGGTTCGGGAGATCCGGAGAAGCATCTTGATTTTACGAACAGTGAAGAAGAAGCGCGGCAGGCGGTCCTGGAGGGCCGGGCCCAGGCGGCTTTCCTGCTCAACCCCACCCCCATCGAAGCAGTGGCTGCGCGGGCCTTGCGTGGTGAAAATATGCCCCAGAAATCGACCTGCTTCTACCCCAAGCTGCCCAGCGGCCTGGTCATCCACCACCTGGAGCTGAGCCACCGGGAGGATTGACCCTGGGGCCCGGGAGCTTAACTGCCGTGGCGCCCCTCCAGCACCTGGCAGAGCTTTCGCCATAGAAAGGGATTCTTTTTGCGCAGGGCTACCGGGCGCCCCCTCTCGTCAACGAAGGCGTGCTCGGTGCTGCCGCGCGCCAGGAGCCGCTCCCCGCAGCGGATCTCGTAAAGGAAAGAGATCCTGACGGCGCGCAGGCTTTCCAGGAGGGTGATAATGGTGAGCTCGTCGTCGTAGCGGGCGGCGGAGCGGTACTCGCAGCTGGCCTTGATCACCGGCAGGTAGATGCCGCTTTTTTCCAAGTCGCGGTAGGGCAGCCCCAGGGCGCGCATCCACTCCGTCCGGCCGATTTCAAACCAGACAAAGTAGTTGGCATGGTAGGCTATCCCCATGGCGTCGGTCTCTTTGTAGCGTACTCTAATCCTGGTTTCATTTCTGTACATAGCCCCATTCCTCGCTTGTGCAGTCGGGCAAAGGCCCGGCCTGCATTAAAGCTTAAGGCACTACCTGGCCACGGCGGCCTTGCCGCGGTACACCAGGCCCCTGGCGCTGTCCACGGTGATGGGATCGCCGGAACGGATGAGTTGGGTGGCCTTCTCCGCCCCCACGATGGCCGGCTTCCCCAAGTGCAGGGCCATGATGGCGCCGCAGGAGCTAAGCCCGCCCTCCTCGGTGACCAGCGCCGCCGCCTTCTCCAGGGCCGGCAGAAAGGAGCCGTCTGCGGCCCCGGTGACGAGAATGGCCCCCTCCTCCACCCCGGCCAGGTCGGGCTCGTCTTTTACGACCACCGCTTTCCCGAAAACCGCCTTCTTGCCGATCCCCGTTCCCTTGACCACGATTTCGCCAACATTTTCCACGCGCAGCAGGTTTGTCGTCCCGGAAACGCCCACCGGCACCCCGGCGGTGATGACGACAAGATCGCCGTCCTTGATCAGCCCTGCTTCCTTGGAGACCCTGATGGCGGTGTGGAACATCTCGTCCGTTGTCTCTGCCGGGGGACAGAGCACGGGGGTCACCCCCCAGGTGAGCTGCAGCTGCGCCGCCACCCGCTCCCGCGGGGTTACGGCAATGATGGGCGCCCGCGGCTTATACTTGGAAACCATTCTCGCCGTATGGCCCGATTCCGTGGAGGTGATGATCGCCGCCGCCTCCAGCTCCTCCGCTACCTCGCAGGTGGAGAAGCTGATGGCGTCGGTGACATTTTTCTTCACCGCGGACCGGCCCTCAGCGAGGATTCGCCTAAAGTCAAGGGCTTCTTCCGCCCGCCGGCTGATGCGGGCCATGGTCTTCACCGACTCCACGGGATAGCGCCCTATGGCGGTTTCCCCGGACAGCATGACGGCGTCGGTACCGTCAAAGATGGCATTGGCCACGTCGCTGGCCTCGGCCCGCGTGGGCCGGGGATGGCGGATCATGCTGTCGAGCATCTGGGTGGCGGTAATCACCGGCTTGCCGGCGCGGTTGCACAGGCGGATGATCTTCTTTTGAATGAGGGGCACCTCTTCGGCGGGGATCTCCACCCCCAGGTCGCCCCGCGCTATCATGACCCCGTCGGCGGCCTCAAGAATCTGCTCAAAATTATCCAGACCGCTGCTGTTTTCAATCTTGGCAATGACCTTCGCTTCGCTGTGCTCGCTTTCCAGAAAGCGGCGCACCTCCAGGATATCATCGCGTCTGCGCGAAAATGAGGCGGCGACAAAGTGCACCCCCATCTCCAGCGCCTTTTTTAGATCGGCGCGGTCCGCTTCGCTCAGTGCCGGCAGCTTTAGCTCCGCCCCGGGCAGGTTGAGGCCGCGGTTGCTCCGCAGGATGCCGCCGTGCAGCACCCGGCAGCGAATCTCCTCGCCGCATACTTTTTCCACCCTCAGCGAAATAAGCCCGTCATCGACGAGGATGATCTGACCAGGTTTAACTTCTTCCGCCAGGCCCGGGTAGCTGACGGAGACCTTTTCGCGGTTGCCAAAGCCGGGGGCGGTGGTGAGGGTAAAGACGGTCCCCTCTTCCAGGAAGAACTCGCCGTTTTCCAGGAAGCCTGTCCGCACCTCCGGGCCGCGCGTATCCACGAGGATGGCTACAATCTTCCCCAGCTTCCGGCTGGCCTCGCGGACGGTGCGCAGCCGGTGCCAGTGCTCCTCGCTTTTACCATGCGAAAAGTTCAGCCGCGCCACATCCATGCCCGCTTCAATGAGCGCGGCTACCGCCTCCGGGTTCTCCGAAGCGGGGCCAATAGTGCAGACGATTTTAGTGCGCCGCATGAAAACCCGCCTCCTGCTTCTAATGGGTGCGTGCCGCTCCGCCGCCGCGGCAGGGCTACATGGCAAGGATCCCGGACATTTCGTAGAGGTCCCGCGAAAGCTCGCGCCTTCCGCTGGTGGCAACGGACAGGGGCACGGGAACAATGGCATCGCCCTGAAGGGCGGTCATCACCCCGCTCTGTCCCTGCCGCAGCAGCTCCACCGCCGCGGCGCCCATGCGGCTTCCCAGGAGCCGATCCACCGCCGAGGGGCTGCCGCCGCGCTGGATGTGTCCCAGCACCGTTACGCGCGTCTCCAGCTTCGTCTTCTCCTGAACCACTTTGCCGATGTCGTAGGCGCTGGCTGCTCCTTCGGCGACAATCACCAGGCTGTGTGTCTTTTTGCGGGCAATGCCCTTGAGCAGGCGGCGGCAGATTTCCTCCAGGTCGGGCTTGATTTCAGGCACAATGATGGCCTCGGCGCCGCCGGCAATGCCCGCCGCCAGGGCGATGAAGCCGCTCTCTCGGCCCATGACTTCCACGATGAATATGCGCTGGTGCGAGGTGGCGGTGTCGCGGAGCCGGTTCATGGCGTCGAGTATGGTGTTGACGGCCGTGTCAAAGCCGATGGTGCTGCTAGTGCCGGGGATGTCATTGTCAATGGTGGCGGGTATACCCACCGTCTTCACTCCCAGCTCATGGAGGGCCAGGGCGCCGCAGAATGAGCCTCCCCCGCCGATGACCACCAGGCCCTCGATGCTCGCTTCCTTCAGCCGGCGCGCCGTCTGATCCTGCATGGCCTTCTCCTTGAATTCGGGAGCGCGGGCAGTATGCAGGATTGTCCCCCCGCGATGAATGATCCCGGCCACCGAGCCGAGGGAGAATTTCTTCATCTCGCTGCCGCTGCAGAGGCCGCTAAAGCCTCCCTCGATGCCGTAAACCTCCATCTGGTAATAGATCCCGGTGCGCACCACCGCCCTGATGGCAGCGTTCATTCCCGGTGCATCCCCGCCGCTGGTGAGAACAACAATTTTCTGCAAGCATGATCACCTCTGAGTTAGGGTGTTCCAGAGTTCCGGTTTCAACTCCTCCACCTTTACGCAGCCGGGGCCCAGCAACTGCTCCAGCTGCTCCAGGAAAGCGGTATCCTCCGTGGCCTGGCAGCTTTCGTCAAGCAGGATCATTTTCTTCTCCCGTTCAAAGTAGATAAACACTGGCATGTCGCCCTTTGCCCCTTGCAGCAACTGCCGCAGCTTGGCCAGGGTCTGGCGATGCGTGCCCGGCGAAATCTTGAGGAATAGCTGCCTGCCGGCGCGCGGCAGCATCACCGCCGATTCGGCGATAATCTTCGGCTCCTCCTCCTCTTTTATATCCACCTTCCCCTTCACCAGGACGGGATTGTCTTCGCGAAAGATATCCCCGCGCCGTTCATAGAGATCGCTGAACACGATGATCTCCACGCTGCCGCTGAGGTCTTCCAGCCTGACAAAGGCCATGGGCTTGCCCTTCTTCGTGTAGATGGTCCGGACGGAGGTAACGATCCCCCCCACGCTTACCGTGCTCCTGTCTTCCACCTCTTGCAGCTCGGCGCAGGGGGTGAGATGGGTCATCCGCTCCAGGAGGGGGCGGTACTGCTCCAGGGGGTGCCCGGAGATGTAGAAGCCGAGCATCTCCTTCTCCATGGCCAGCTTCTCCTTCTCCGAGAACTCCTCGATATCTGGCAGCCGGTCGCGCAGCAGCTCTTCTTTGCTCTCCCCGTCCAGAAGCGCAAACATGCTCATCTGCCCGTTCTGCCGCTCCCGCTGCGCCACCTGCCCCCCAGCAATGCTCTCCTCGAGGCAGGCCAGGTACTGGGCCCGGTGCCCGCCCAGGCTGTCGAAGGCGCCGCACTTGATCAGGCTTTCCACCACCTTGCGGTTGCAGTAGCGCCCGTCAACGCGCGAGGCAAAGTCTTTCAGGGAGACGAAGGGCTTGGTGCGCCTTGCCTCGAGGATGGACTCGATAGCCCCAATGCCCACGTTCTTTACCGCCGCTAGGCCGAAGCGGATATGATGGTCATCGATGACCGTGAAATTAATCTCGCTCTCATTGATATCCGGCGGCAGGACCTCGATGCCCTGGCGTCGGCAGTCGTCAATATAGAGGGCCACCTTGTCGCTGTTGCTACAGTAGCCGGTCATCAGCGAGGCCATGAATTCAACGGGATAGTTGGCCTTCAGGTACGCCGTCTGGTAGGCGATGAGCGCGTAGGCGGCGGCATGGGACTTGTTGAAGCCGTAAGAGGCAAATTTCAGGATGAGGTCGTAGACCTCTACGGCCAGCTCGCGGGAATAGCCCTTCTTCATGCAGCCCTGGATGAAGAGATCCCGCTGCTGGTCGAGAATCTCCTTCTTTTTCTTCCCGATGGCCCGGCGCAGCAGGTCGGCCTGGGCCAGGGTGAAGCCGGCCATGGTGGCGGCAATCTCCATGATCTGCTCCTGGTAGACGATGACCCCGTAGGTTTCCTTCAAGATGGGCTCCAGGTCCGGGTGGGGGTACTGTATGGGCTTCCGCCCGTGCTTGCTGTCAATAAAGGTGGGGATCTGTTCCATCGGGCCGGGGCGGTAGAGGGCGACCACGGCGACGATGTCAGCAAACTTGTTGGGCATCAGTTCCCGCAGGACATTGCGCATCCCGGAGCTTTCCAGCTGGAACACCCCTGTGCTTTCCCCCTGCGAAAGCAGGCGGTAGGTGGCCTCGTCGTCCAGGGGAATCTCCTCCAGTTTTATCTCGCGCCCGTGCCGGCGGCGGATCTGGGCCAGCGTCTCTTCAATGATGCTTAGCGTCTTCAAGCCCAGGAAGTCCATCTTCAGCAGGCCGAGCAGCTCCAGCGTCCCCATGGGGAACTGGGTCACCACGGTCTGGTCATTTGTTTTCAGCAGGGGGACATGGTTCACCAGGGAGTCGCGGGAGATGACTACCCCGGCGGCATGGATGGAGGCGTGCCGAGGCATTCCCTCCACCGCCATGGAGGTGTCGAGAAGCTGCCGGTAGCGCTCATCGCCATGGTAAAGGGCCTGCAGCTCCCTGCTCTGCTCCAGGGCCCGGCTGATGGTCATGCCGATTTCGTTGGGGATCATCTTGGCCACCCGGTCCACTTCGCCGTAGGGGAAGGCCAGCGCCCGGCCCACGTCGCGCACCGCGCCCCGGGCAGCCATGGTGCCAAAAGTGATGATCTGCGCCACCCTGTCGGCGCCGTACTTCTGGGCCACGTAATTTAAGACCAGTTCGCGCTTGTCGTCGCAGAAATCAATGTCAATATCGGGCATGGAGACGCGATCGGGGTTGAGAAAGCGCTCGAAGAGGAGGGCGTTGCTGATGGGATCGATGTTCGTAATCCCCAGGCAGTAGGCGACGAGGCTGCCCGCGGCGGAGCCGCGTCCCGGCCCCACCATCACGCCGGCGCTGCGGGCGTACTTGATCAGGTCCCAGACGATGAGAAAGTAGTTGGCGTAGCCCATCTGGTTGATGATCTTCAACTCGTAGGCGAGCCGCTGCTCCAGCTGCTCCGTTACCTCCGGGTAGCGCCGCTTCAGCCCCTCGCGGCAGAGCTCTTCCAGGTAGCCGGCGGCATCCTTTCCCTCCGGCACATCGTAGACGGGCAGTTTGAGCTGGTTGAACTGGAATTCAACCTGGCAGCGTTCGGCAATGCGCAGCGTATTCTGCAGCGCCTCCGGATGGTCCTTGAAGAGCTGGGCCATCTCCGCGGCGCTCTTGAAGTAAAACTCCTCTGTTTCAAATCTCATGCGATCGCTGTCGTGAATCGTCTTCCCCGTTTGGATGCAGAGAAGAACATCGTGAAGCGCGGCATCCTCGCGCGAGAGGTAGTGCACGTCGTTTGTGGCCACCAGCCCGATGCCGGTATCGCGGGCGATGCGATAGAGGCCCTTGTTTACCTCCGCCTGCTCCGGCAGGTGGTGATCCTGCAGCTCCAGGTAAAAATTGTCTGGTCCAAAAATTTCCCGGTAGCGGAGGGCCAGGCTGCGGGCCGCTTCCTCCTCCCCCCGCTTCAGCAGGGTGGGAATTTCGCCGCCGAGGCATCCGCTGAGGGCGATGAGCCCGGAGGCGTGCTCCGCCAGGAGTTCGTGATCCACACGCGGCTTGTAGTAGAAGCCTTCCAGGTAGCCGTCTGAGACAATGCGCATGAGGTTGCGGTACCCGGCCTCGTTTTCGGCCAGGAGTACAAGGTGATATTGGTAGTCGTCGAGCTTAGGCTCCTTCTGGTAGCGGGAGCGCGGGGCCACGTAAACCTCGCAGCCGATGACGGGCTTAACCCCGGCCTTCAGCGCCTCGCGGTAAAAATCGATTACGCCAAACATGGCCCCGTGGTCGGTGATGGCCACGGCGGGCATGTTCAGCTCCGCGGCCCGCCGGACCAGCTCCTTGATGCGGGCTGCCCCGTCCAGGAGACTGTACTCGGTGTGGCAATGCAGGTGGACAAACTGTTGATTCGACAATTTTAACACTCCAGCAGCAGCCAATTTGCTATTTTATTTCTACTTCCCGGCAAGTATCTCCTTTCCGCGGCATAGTTATTTGCTGAAGGGATGAACCGTAGTGAACTCCGATCGCCTTATCGACAGCCTGTTATTGACCTTCTGCGTGGCCCTGGGGGTCAACCTGGGCGGCAGCCTGCTGGGCTCGCTGGGCGCAGCGCTGCTGCACCGCCCCCCCCTTAAAACCATGGTCGAGCTTTCCGGCGAACTGAAAGTATGGGCCCTCATTGCCGCCGTGGGAGGAACCTTCGGCATCATCAGGAGCTTCGAGGCCGGCGTTCTCGGCAGGCAGTTCATGGGCCTGGCCAGGCAGCTCCTCATCATCGGCAGCGCTTTCTGCGGCGCTCATCTCGGCCACGTGCTCATAAAGTCCCTGGAAGGATATGAATAGACATGCGCCGCATCTTGGGAGCGCTTCTCCTGGGGGCGCTGGCCGGCGGGCTACTCGTCCATCTCAGCCATAGCCGCAGCCTGGAGCAGCTGCACTGGGAGAAGGAGAAGCTTAAGGTGCAGCTTTTTGAAACCACAGAGAGGCTCTCCCGGATGGAAGCCATGTGGGAAGAGGAGCGGAAAGAAACCGTCAGCTCCGTAAAGTTCATCATCCAGGGGGAGATTGAATCCTTTGCCAGGCTGGAGCTGCAGCGCCTGGCCGGCGAAATCACCTCGGGGCTGATGGGGGCGGCGATTAATGAACTGCAGCCGGAGCTGGTCGTTGCCCTGCTGCAGCGGCGCAAGCTCACCGTGGAGAAAAGAGACTATCTCGTCGACGTCAACTGGGTGGTCATCGCCCCCGAGACCACCTTCAATCTAGATGTCTCTCCCGCTCCCGAAGAGGTGCCAGGCGGGTAAAAGCCCTCGCCGGGCGGTACCTCCGCTTCCGGGCGGCCAGGCGCCAGCGGCGGCGGATGGCATTAAGCTGCCGCAGCAGCAACAGCTCCCTGCCGAAAGCTATGGCGGAAATGGCTGCCGCCAGCAGCCAGAGGGCGGCAAAGAAGGTGCCGGTCGATCCGCTCGCCGGGGGCGGCAGGAAATAAAGTCCCACCGCCAGAAGGGCCAGCGCCGCCATCATCCCGAAAAGAGCTTTCATCTCATCCCCTCCTGCCTTCTAATATATAATCCTTGCCGCCCTTGCTCATGCCTTACCATTAACGTTATCCAATAGTTATCGTAAAACTTGCATGGGCGGGGCACTGCCCCGGCCGCCCTCTGTGGAGGGGGGCACTCCCGGTCCAGCGTAGGTGGGCTTGCACGGTACGCCTTCACGGACAAGCAAAGCATGATTTCCAGCAGCATCGGCAGGCTTTTCTTGCTATTTCCAAGTTGCTTGATTGAAGAATAAATCACCATCGGAATGCAAATGAAACGGGATTTCATTTGGGTTCGGCGACGAAGGTAAGCTTGGGTTCGGTACCGGTGGCGGGGGTGTGACGGAAGGTGGGATAGATCTCCAGGAGCTTGAATCCTTCCTCCTTAAGAAGGCGGCTCACCAGCTCCGGCGGGTAATCCTTTTCCCGGTGGCGCTCCTGGAATTTGCGGTAGAGGCCGCCATTTTCAAGCTGAAAAACGGTTAGCAGTATCTCCCAGGTTTCACTAGCCCTGTCGTAGCGGCTTTCCCAGATCATGGTGAAATCCCCCCCATCGGCCCAGTAGACGGATTGCCCACCCTCATGCGGGCGCAGCGAGGGGCGGGTCAGGTCGAAGATAAAGAGGCCGCCCGGCTGCAGCAGCTGCCGCACGCCGGAGAAAGCCTGCCGGAGCTCCCGCTCTTCAAGAAGATAGTTGAGCCCGTCCTGGAAGAGGAGCACCAGGTCGAAGGGCCCCGGCAGGCGCAGTTCACGGAGATCCATGCGGTAGAAGTCAACCTGCAGCCCCGCGGCGGCAGCCTTGGCCCGGGCTATCCGGAGCATGGCCTCGGAAAGGTCTACCCCCGCCACCCGGTAGCCGCGAGCGGCAAAGGGTATCGTAGAGCTGCCGGTGCCGCAGGCGAGATCCAGCAAGGAGCGGGGTCGCCGCTTGAAGCGCTGCAGCAGCGACTCCACGTAATCGGCCCAGCCTTCATAATCCACGCCCTCCATGAGGCGATCGTAAATGGCGGCGAAGCCCTCGTAAGGCTGCCTCTCGCGGGCCCCGTCCCGCTCCATGCTCACTCCCCGTCCCGTTCAGGGGCTTCCTCCTGATCTTTCTGCTCGCGCAGCAGCTTGCCAAATCCCCGCAGCCGGCTGATGATGGCCTCGTTGATCGTGCCGGGGGGGAAGCTGCCGTCTTCCTGTTCGCTCCCCGCCTTCATGCCCGTGAGGAGCTCCATGCCCTCGTCAACGGAAGAGATGGCATAGATGTGGAACCTGCCGTTAGCTACGGCCTCCAGCACTTCTTCGTTGAGCACCAGGTTTTTCATGTTGGCCCGGGGAATGATCACGCCCTGGTCGCCGGTAAGGCCCTTGATCTTGCAGGCGGCGTAGAAGCCTTCGATCTTGCTGTTAATCCCCCCCACGGGCTGGATTTCGCCGTTCTGGTTAATGGAGCCGGTCACGGCAAAGTTCTGCTTCAGGGGAATGCCGGAGATGCTCGAGAGAAGGGCGAAAAGCTCGGCCGCGGAGGCGCTGTCCCCCTCCACGCTGCTGTAAGACTGCTCGAAGCACAAACTGGCCGAAAGGTTCAGGGGGACCTTGCTGCCGTAGCGCCGCGTCAGGTAGCCGCCGAGAATGAGGACGCCCTTGTCGTGAATCTTGCCGCTGAGCTTGCTCTCGCGCTCAATGTTGATGATGCCGCGCCGGCCGGGGCTTACCGTGCAGGTCACCCGCGAGGGGCGGCCGAATTGGTAGTTTCCCAGGTCGATCACGGAGAGAGCGTTCACCTGGCCCACCTTGGCCCCCTCGAAATCGAGCAGAAGCTGCCCCTTCTCGATGGCTTCCAGTATTTTTTGCTCGTAGCGGTTGGAACGCTCCATCTTCTCGGCCAGCGCCTTCTTGACATGGTCCCCCCTGACAACCTCCTCTTCTTCTATGCCGGCCCAGGCGTCGGCCTCGTAAAGAAGCTCCACGATTTCGTTGAAGCGGGTGCTCAGCTTATCCTGGTTCTCCGCCAGGCGGGCGCTGTATTCGATGGTTTTCGCCACGGCTTCGCGGTCAAAGTGGCGCAGCCGATCCCGCTTGCAGTGGTAGGCGATAAAGCCGGCCATCTTGGAGAGGTTGTCGTCATTCAAGTCCATCTCCACGTCAAAATCCACCTTGACCTTGAAGAGCTTGCGGAAGTCCTCGTCGTAGGAATAGAGCAGCTGGTACAGCAGGGGGCTCCCAATCATGATCACTTTCAGCTGCAGCGGTATGGGCTGCGGGCGCAAAGTGGAAACGGTAACCATGGCAAACTGCTCTCCCAGGTTTTCAATGCGGATCTCCTTTGTTTTCAGGGTCCGCTTCAGCGCTTCCCACGACTGCAGGCCGGAGAGGACGTCATTGGCCTGCAGGATGAGGTAGCCGCCGTTGGCGCGGTGTAAGGCGCCGGCCTTGATCATGGTAAAATCGGTCACCACCGCCCCCAGGCGGTTCTCATACTCCATCCTTCCCATCAGGTTGTAGTACGAAGGGTTGGTCTCGTAAACCACCGGGGCCCCCTTTGTCTCCCGGTGATCAACAAAGAGATTAACCTTGTAGCGCAGCTCCGCCTGCTCCCTCCCCTGGCGTTGCAGCCAGGCCAGGGGGAAAGGCTGCTCCTCCTCATCTGTGCGAAATTCGCTAAGGTTGGAGAGGACATCCTCCTGGAGGGCCTTCAGGTAGCGCTGGACCTTGGGAAAAGCGCTGTATTTCTCCAGGATTTCGTTAAAAAGATGCCCCGTGGCGGCGATGGCAATCCTCTGGTCGAGCTCCTTTAGCTTCTCTTTAAGCTCCCGCTCGGCGGACTGGATGCGGCGCATGATCTCCATGGCCTTTAGCTGCACGGCGGTGGACCTCTTCTCCAGCTCCTCCTTCACCGGCTGCTCCAGCTTGGCGTATTCCTCCTCGCTGAGCTGCTCGCCGTTGAGGAGAGGCACGGTCACGAAGCCGGCGCTGGTTCTTTTCAGGGCAAAGCCCTGCTCCATGGCCGCCTGGTTAAGCTCTTCCAGCCGTTCGCTGCGCAGCTGCTGGAATTCCTTCACCAGGGCCGCCTTCTGGCGCTCGTAGTCTTCTGTATCAAAGGCCTTGGGGATGGCCTGCTTGAGGTCGTCAAGAAGTTCCTCCACGCGGCGGCAAAAGATGGCCCCCTCCCCTGCCGGCAGGTTCAGGGCCAGCGGCTCGCTGGGGTTGTTGAAATTATAAACGTAAATCCAATCGTCCGGCCGGGGCTCCTGGGCGGCAATTTGCTGCACCGCCGTCAGGGCATAGCTTGACCTGCCGGTCCCCGTGTAGCCGGTGATAAAAATATTGTAGCCGGTGCGCTTGATACGCAGGCCAAATTCCATGGCCTTGATCGCGCGCTCCTGCCCGATCATCCCCTCCAGCGGCGGAACCTCGGCCGTAGTTTGAAAAGGAAGCTTCCGGGGGTCGCAACGATAGGTCAATTCCGCGGTGCTTAATTTATGTATGGCCATCCTCATCACTCCTCACACATCAACTGTCTTTGTTTTTTTCTAATCCCGAGCGGAGCGGCGTATGCCCTGTTTCTCCTTTTTCTTATCCCGGCCCGTGTGGAACCACCGGCAGCAGCCTCGCAGAATGCATTGGCCGCAGCGGGGGTTGCGGGCCTTGCAGACGGCCCGCCCATGGGCAATGAGCCAGTGGTGCGCCTGCCCCCACTTTTCGGGGGGCAGGATCGCCTTGAGCTCTGCTTCCACTTCCTCCGGGCTCTTACCCGAGGCCAGCCCCAGCCGGCGCGCCACCCTGAAAACATGGGTATCCACGGCCAGGGCCGGCTTGCCGAAGGCGACGCTTAAGATAACGTTGGCGCTCTTGCGCCCTATCCCCGGCAGTGATAGAAGGTCGGCGAAATTGTCGGGCACCCGGCCCCCAAAATCTTGCACGATTTTCCGGCTTGCCTCAACGAGGTAGCGGCTTTTATTGCGGTAGAGGCCGCATCCCCTCAGGTAGGGTTCCAGCTCTTCGGGCTGGAAGCGGGCCATATGCTGTGGCGTGGGAGCCACGGCAAAAAGCTTCTCCGTGATCCGGTTGACCTGTTCGTCGGTGGTTTGTGCCGAGAGAAGCACGGCCACCAGCAGCTGGAAGGGATCACTGTACACAAGCCTGGTGCGGGCATGGGGATATTGCCGCTCCAGGAGCGAAATAATCCTGCGGGCTTGCGCCGGCCCCCACTCCAATTCCGACTGCTTAAGCATAGCTTTATTATAAACTGCGAAAAAATATTGGTAAAGCTGCCCGTCTAGCCGGCCCTGGCCACCCCTTCGGCCAGGAGAGCCGCTATTTCGGCCCTGGAATAGTCCAGCCATGCCAGGATCTCCTCGGTATGCTCCCCCAGGCGCGGCGGGGGAAGGCGCAGCTCTCCGCCTCGGCCGGAAAAAAGCAGGGGAAAGCCGGGCTGCCTCTGGGAGGCGCCGCCGGGACGGGAGACCTCAATCCAGAAGCCCTCTTCCCGGGCCAGCGGGTGCGCGGCAGCGGCATGAAGGTCGAGAACGGGCTCGCAGCAGGCGTCGTGGCGGGCAAAGAATTCCACCCACTCCTCCTGCGTCTTCTCCTTGAACAGCGCCCGCAGCTCCTCGGTGAGCTGTTCCTGGAAAGCGGGATCAAACTGCCGCTCCACCCAGTGAGGCCGTCCCACGGCGTGGCAGAAGTTCTGCCAGAAATGGGGTTCCAGCGCGCCCAGGGTCATGTACTTGTTGTCGGCGGTCTCGTAGATGTTGTAGCAGCCGTAGGCCCCGGTAAGGTGCCCGCAGCCGCGGCGCGGCAACTCTTCGCCGCCCTCAGGAGTCGCCGCGGCGTAGACCAGCCAGGGCAGCAGCCCGCGGGTCATGGAGATGTCAACGTGGCAGCCCTCCCCGCTCCTGCGGCGCGCGTAAAGAGCCATGAAGATGCTTGCCAGGGCCATGAGCGTTCCCGCGGCAATATCGGCGATCTGCACCGCCGGCATCACCGGGCCCTCGCCCGGCGCGGCGCTCAAATCCAGGAGGCCGGCCAGGGCGGTGTAGTTAAGGTCGTGGCCGGCCCGCTCCCGGTAAGGGCCCTTCTGCCCGTAGCCGGTGATGGAAACGTAGATAAGGCCGGGATGGAGGGATTTCAGCGTGCCGTAGTCTAGACCCAGCCTCTCCATGCCCCCGGGCCGGAAGCCTTCCACCAGCACGTCGCTGCGCAGCGCCAGCCGGCGCAAAATTTCCCGCCCCTGGCTCGTTTTCAAGTTTACGGCCAGGCTTTTCTTGTTGCGGTTGAGAAGCCAGAAAAAGCTTCCCGTCCCGTCAATCTCCCGGCCCACTGCGCGGGTGGGATCCCCGGCGACGGTGTCCTCAACCTTGACCACCTCGGCGCCGTAATCGCCCAGGAGCATGGTGCAAAGCGGGCCCGGCAGCAGCCTGGTCAGGTCGACAACCCGCAAGCCCTCCAGCAAAAGGCTCTCCGGCGGTGTCACGTCCTTCTCTCCCCGTTCCGGGAACTTTTGGCAGCTCGGTAAAATTTCTCGCCCTATCCGGCCAATTCCTTCTTCCCTAAAGCGCCCGCAGGAGGCGGTTAAATATATCGGCGGCACGGTGAGATAATATAACCAGCATCGATGGATAGGGGTAGGGCGGCAGATGGACCATCTCTGGCTGTTCTGGATCCTGGTTATAATTTCCCTGCTCGCCCCCGTGGCAAGGCAGCAGCAGATCCACCTGGCCCGGCTGAAAATACTGCGGCGCCTTCAAAAAGAGAGGGGCAGCCGCATCATCACCCTCATCCACCGCCATGAATTCCTCAGCTTCCTGGGCATACCCCTGACCCGCTTCATCAACATCGAAGATGCCGAGCTCATCCTACGGGCCATCCGCCTGACTCCGGAGGATGTGCCCATCGACCTGATCCTGCATACGCCGGGCGGCCTGGTCCTGGCCACGGAACAGATAGCCGCGGCGCTGCAGAAGCATCGCGCCAAGGTGACCGTGTTCATACCCCACTATGCCATGTCCGGGGGAACTATGATCGCCCTGGCCGCCGACGAGATTGTCATGGACGAAAATGCCGTTCTCGGGCCGGTGGACCCCCAGGTGGGCAGCTATCCCGCCGCCTCCATCCTCAAGGTGGTTGCGGAAAAGAAAGTCAACCGCATTGACGATCACACCCTCATCCTGGCCGACATTGCCGCCAAGGCGCAGCGGCAAATTGAAGAGACCGTCTACCGGCTGCTGCGCAAGCACCTGCCGGAGGAAGACGCCCGCAGGACTGCCGGCCTGTTAAGCGGTGGCCACTGGACGCACGACTACCCCCTCACGGCGGAGGGCCTGCGCGAGCTGGGCCTGCCCATAACCACGGAGATGCCCATGGAAATTTACAGCCTCATGAATCTCTATCCCCAGCCGGCGCAGCGCCGCCCCTCGGTGCAGTTTGTCCCTCTCCCCGCGGGGGGCGATGAAAGCGGGCGCAGGCCGAGGGAGTAGCTCCGGCAAAATTTTCATTCCGGGAGGCTGGCGAATTGAAGGATGTCATCGTTGTCGGCGGTGGGCCGGCGGGCGCAGCCCTTGCCTACCGGCTGGCCGCCAGGGGCCTGAGCGTCCTGCTCCTGGAAAAAAGCAGCGTGCCCCGCTTCAAGTCCTGTGCCGGCGGGATCACGCGCAAGGCGGTGCGAGAACTCAATTTCGACCTCTCGCCGCTCATTGAAGAGGAGATCTCCAGGTTTATCTTTACGGCCAACCTGGAGCACCCCGTGGAAGCGGCCACGCGTGAAGCGGCCGTCTATACCGTGAGCAGGGAAAAATTCGACGCCTTCCTCTTAATGAAAGCGGCCTCCGCCGGGGCGGAGGTCATAACCGGGGCGGCGGTGCGCAAGATTGAACGCCAGGGCAGGGCCTTTCTCGTAAGAGCGGACTCTGGCCGCTACCGCGGCAAGATCATTGCCGGAGCCGACGGCGCGCGCAGCATGGTGGCGCGCAGCTTCGGCCTGGAGGGAGCAAGAATCCACGGCACCACCCTGGAATGCCACCTCGCCCCGCCCCCGGGGAAGGAAGGGCGTTTTCGGGGCACCATCCACGTGGATTACGGGCTTCTCCGGCAGGGCTACGCCTGGCTTTTCCCCAAAGGCAGCTCTCTGTCGCTGGGAGCGGGCGCCTTGCCGGGTTCGCCGGGGGAGATCCGCAGCGCCCTAAAAAAGCTGCAGGAAGCGCTTGAGCTGGAGAGGGCAGAGCTGCTTCTTCCCGCGCGCGGCTGGCTCCTGCCCTTCCAGCCCGCGCTGCGGCGGCTCCACGACGGCGCCGTGCTGCTCCTGGGCGACGCCGCCGGCCTGGTGGACCCCTTCACGGGAGAAGGTATCTATAATGCCTTGCGGAGCGCCCGCCTCGCCGAAAAGGTTATCGTAGAGGAAATCAGGCGGCCTTCTCCCAACCTGCGCCGCTACAGCGATCTGGTTAGAAAAGAGATGGGTCCCGAGCTGGCGGCAGCATGGCGCCTGGTGCGCCTCCTCTCGGGGAGAGCTTCCCTCTACCACCAACTGCTGCAGCGGCATCCCCAGTTTGCCGCCGGCTTCCTGGAGCTGCTGTCCGGGGAATGCGGCTACCCCCAATTTTTGCGCCGCTGCCTGAAGCTGCTGCTAAGCGAAGGCCTCTATTTGCCCCAGCGAAGATGAATCCACCTCCTCCCCTTGTCGAAAGGCTGTTCTTGCTTTACAGTAGAGGCGTAGGTCAGGAGAAGGGAGCGACGATTCTTGTTACGCCATCTCTTCATCGGCGCGGCGCTGAGGAAAAAAGAGAGGCGCCTTGAAGAGCTGCTTCGCGGCTGCCGAGGGGCAATCGTGGCCTTCTCCGGCGGCGTGGACAGCACCTTTCTTCTTTACAAGGCCGCCTCCGTGCTGGGCCGGAAAAACATCCTCGCCGTCACCGCCGCCTCTCCCATTCGCCCCGCCGCCGAAACCGAGGCCGCCAGCAAGCTCGCCGCCTGGCTTGGCGTCCCCCATCGCCTGATCCACACGGCTGAGCTTTCCAGCCCCCTCTTCCTGGAAAACGGGCCCGATCGCTGCTACCACTGCAAAAAAGTGCTCCTTGACGCCCTGGCGGCCATTGCCGCCGTGGAATCGCGGAGCTGCCTCCTGGACGGCTCCAACCATGACGACCTCTCTGACTACCGCCCGGGAGCAGCGGCGGCGCGCGAATTCGGCCTCCGCAGCCCCCTCCAGGAGGCCGGCCTGGCCAAGGAGGAGATCCGCCTGCTCTCCCGCCGCCACCGCCTGCCTACATGGAACCTCCCGTCCCAATCCTGCCTGGCCACGCGCATCCCCTACGGGGAGCAGATCAGCCTGGAAAAGCTGAAGCGCATTGAAGATGCCGAAAGCTTCCTGCGCTCTCTGGGCCTGCGCCGCGAGCTGCGCGTGCGCTGCCATGGCCGCAGCGCCCGCATTGAAGTACGCCCCGCCGATTTCGCCCGCGTGCTAAAAAAAAGAGCTGCCGTCAGCTCCTACTTCAAACAGATCGGCTTCCTCCATGTCTCCCTTGACCTGGAGGGATACGCTTCGGGCAGCCTCAACCGCAGCCTGGCGCAGCATTGCCCCTGGCGGCATGGCGGAAATGCCGGCTAGCTCTCTTTGAGCTTCTCCTCCAGCAGTTCGCCGCCCACGCCCACCTGCTCCGGAGCGGTCTCCATGAGGTAAACCACGAAGGCCTCCTCCCGGATCCCGGTGGCCGCGCTGGCCGCACTGGTAAAAGCGCGGATGAGCTCCTTCTTTTTCTCTTTCTCCAGCCTGGGCCCGTAAAAGAAGATGGTGGGCATTCCCATCGCCTCTTTCCTTGGGCTGATTTACGGTCTTATCTTTACCAGGCTTCGCGGAAGATAGCCAGCACCTCCTCCGCCTCGAAGACGAGCCGGGGATTGTAGACGATGGAGCCGTCCGAAAGAGAAAGCTCGGCCGCCGCCGCCAGGCCCTCCTCGGGAACGCCGGCTTCGCGAAGCCGCTGTGGCAGGCCCATGCGGCGGGTGAGCTCCCAGATGGCCTCGGCCGCCGCCCGGCCGGCCGCCTCATCGCTCACATCGCACGTATTTAAGCCCATGGCCTGCGCCACCAGGGCATAGCGATCGGCGCAGCATTCCAGGTTGAAGAGCATAACATGGGGCAGCAGGATGCTGTTGGCCAGGCCGTGCGGCACTTTAAAGAGGGCGCCCACGGAATGGGCCATGGCATGGACCAGGCCGATCTGGGCGTTGCTGAAGGCCACGCCGGCCATCAAGGCGGCAATCTGCTGCTGGCCCCGGGCGACGAGGTCGTCGCCCTGCTCCACGCAGCGCGGCAGGTACTCCCAGATGAGGCGGATGGCATGCAGGGCCATGGCGTCGGCGATGGGTTCGCGCTGCAGGGCATGCAGCGCTTCAATGGCGTGCGTCAGCGCGTCCATCCCCGTGGAAGCGGTAAGCGCCGGCGGCAGCCCCGCCGTCATCGTGGGATCAAGAATGGCCACGCTGGGGATAATATGATAGTCGCAGAAGAGCATCTTCTCGTTGGTGTCCCAGTTCTTAATCACCGCGGCATAGGTGACCTCGCTGCCCGTCCCCGCGGTGGTGGGAATGGCGATGTGCGGCGTCTGCGGGCGCGTGAGCATTTGAAAGCCGCTGTAATCCTCCAGCCGGCCGCCTTCCTTCAGCAAAATGCTCATCCCCTTGCCCGTATCAATAACGCTGCCCCCTCCAACGCTGACAATGATATCGGCGCCGGCTTCGCGGGCCAGCTCAGCTCCTTCATTGACGATATGGAAGCCCGAATCCTGGATGACGCGGTCAAAGGTGGCCGCGTGCTTCCGCCCCAGGGCCTCCTCCACCCTGGCGGCAAGCCCCGCTTCCACCACGCCGCGATCGGTGACCACCACCGCCCGCGTTCCGCCAAGCGCCTCCACCTCAAGGGCTACCTCTTTAACGCTGTTTTCGCCGAAAATTACCTTCGTGGGATTGTAGTAGATAAAGGAGAGATCGCGATCGTAAGCCAACCTATTCAACCTCCTTTGCCCGCCCCGGCCAGGGCGGCGGTTCTAGATGCCGAACTCCGCCCCCGTCGTGGCCAGGAGATTTCTCAGGGACTCGACTTCCGCTTCATTTAATTGGGAAACATACTTCGTCTCAATCTCGCCGGCAAGCTCCACCAGCCGTGTCGCCGCCTTTACCGCCTTGACGATAGTCGGCAGGTGTCCCTTCAGCTTGATCTTGCCCTGGATCATGGCCTTAATCACATCAAGTTCACCGGACATGACCGCCTCCCAGCGCTCCAGCTCCCCGGTGAGGATAAAATCGCCCTTTTCTCCCGCTTCCCGGGGCACCAGGCGGATAAAGCGGCAGTCACCGTGCCAGAGATCCATGAACAGGTAAATATCCCGATCCAGCCCCTTCTCCGGCTTGGCGAGGATGTGGATCACCACCGATCCTTCCCAGTTTTTGGCCGCTTCCTTGTAGCGGGCATCCTCCTGGACCAGCTTCTCGTAGCTAGCCACCCATTCGGGTGTGCCCAGGATAAAGGGCTTTTCCGCTTCCGCCAGGCGCCGCTCCACCAGATCACGATAACCCTGCTCCCACTCGACAGTGCCGTAAGTATACGCCATCCTTCCATACCTCCTTGAATCATGATTAATAAGCGCCATGAGGCTTTATTTCCGCTTCCTCTCTGTTCCCCATCAGGCAACCGAAAGGACCTTTGTCAGCCGCACCAGTTCCAGGGGGTGCCGCAGGAGCCCCTTTATTTTCAACTCGCCGCGCAGCAGCTTTTTCACCACGCCGCGGCCCGTCTCGTCGAAAAAGAAGGGCAGCCCTCCCCTGATCTTCAAATTGGTTAGATCCAGCAGGTTGGCCGAATCGGCCTCGATGGAAATGTCCGGGCGCACCGGTTTCCCGGCATGAATCTCCAGGTGGCCTCTCTTGAACAACAGGGTAATTTCCACGCCGGCATCTGCAGCGTTGATATAAACGGCGGATTTTAAATTTTGGAATGCCCTGGTTCTAGGCCCACCGCTTTCCAGGTTGCTCTCGATTATTTCCGCCAGCATCGTTGCCAGGGCCGCCTCTTCTGCCCCCTCGGCAAAAGTGATCATTTCCTCCATTGCCTTCACCCCTCGCAACATTTTGATCATAATAATCGTCTTTATCAGCATTATAGCATTATTTAGTGCATTCTGAAAGAAGGGCTTACGTTGGCCTAGCAAGGGCGTCACGGGGGGCGCTGCGGCATGCGCCGAGGTGAAAGCTGCCGAGTTCGGCAGCCATAAAAAAAGGGCCCCCGGCCCTTTTCCATAACCCGATTCTACAAATTCGGGGCGTTAAAGGTGTCGCCGCCGCTGATGGTGCCCAGCTGGAATCCCTTGTAAAACCAGCGCGCTCGTTGCTCGGAGGTACCGTGGGTGAAGCTGTCGGGAACCACGTAGCCCAGGGCCTCCTTTTGAATCCGGTCGTCGCCAACGGCGCTGGCGGCGTTGAGGGCTTCCTCGATATCTCCTTCTTCCAGCAAGTTGGCTCGTTCGGCATAATGGGCCCAGACGCCGGCAAAATAGTCTGCCTGCAGCTCCAGCCTTACTTGCAGCTTGTTGTACTCCTTCTCGCTTAAGCGATTGCGCTGGGCCATGACCTCGTCCAGGATCCCCAGCAGGTACTGCACATGATGCCCCACTTCATGGGCGATGACGTAGGCCATGGCAAAATCGCCCGGCGCTTTAAAGCGCTCCTTGAGCTCGGTATAGAAGCTCAGGTCGAGGTAGATCTTCTGGTCGGCGGAGCAGTAGAAGGGCCCAACCGAAGAATCCGCCGCCCCGCAGGCCGATTCCACAAATCCCGTATACAAGACCATTTTGGGACATTGGTACTCCATTCCCAGTTCCTCGCTAAACAGCTCCGCCCACACATCCTCGGTTTCAGCCAAAACCACGGAGGAGAATTCTTTCAGCTCTCTCTCTTCGGCGGTCTCCTCGTAGGGGGTTACAATCTGCACCAGCTCGGAGCCCAGCAAATCCAGGGGATCGCCCCCCAGCAGGGTAACGACAACGAGCAAGATAATCGTCCCGATGCCGCCCCCCAGCAGCCCTCGTGCAGATCTCCCCCGGCGATCTTCTACATTGCTGCTAGCCCTTCTGCCCTGCCACTTCATTTTTCTCCACCTCGCAATTCTAACCGGTTAAGAAAATTCTATCCATCATCACACAAAGATGCAATAATGATTTCCCTGGCGGCATACGGGGTTCAAGATGGGAATCACGTGGGGAGATCGGTGGGAGTTTTCAGGCCACCGCCAGGCCTTAATGCGGGTCGATGTAGTAGCACCGCTCGATGCTGCCGCTGCCAGAGAACTCCACCAGGATGCGCAGCTGCTTCAGCATTAAGTCGGGTTCGGCCAGGGCGGCGCCGATGGCCACTTCCTTGATGCCGGAGGAGTCTACCCTGGGGAAAAGCTGCTGGACAAGATGCTCCGGCTGGGGAATAATAAGGTATACCGTTTGGCAGGGCGTTTCGCCAAGGAGGATCTCCTCGCCCTGGACGGCGCGGCGAAAGGAAGAGGCCTGCCCTTGCAGCAGCTCCAAGGGGGTGATGAGGAAGCCGGCCAGCCCCTGCAGGTCAAGGTCTTCCGCCTCGGTCCATTCCGCATCTCCCTCATACTTCACCTGCAGCCGCTTCTCCTTGCAGATGACTTCAAGCTTGAAGGCGGGCAGGCTGCCGCTGAGCTCGCCGCCCTTCTCCACCCGGCCCTTGAATAAAAGCTCGTCCTTGGGGGTCTTCTCAATAATGGTGAGGTCGTAGTTCTCAAGCTGCTCCATCTGGCGCAGCGCTTTTTGCATGAGTTTAGGCCCGCGGGAGGATGTTGCCGGCGGGATGAGCATGGTGGCGCAGAAAAAGAGCGCGGCCAGGGCCAGGCCCGAGGCGAAAAGGCCGGCCTTTCTTCGCTGCAGGGCTGTCCTCCTCATGAACAGACCCTCCCCTTCTCCATAAATTCCCACCTATGTATATGCCTGAAGGAAGGGTTGTATGAGCGGGCCTTTCAGCTTTCCTTGCCCTGCCCCTTGATCACCGCCAGGGGGCGCAGCCGGGCCACCCGGCGGGTAAAGTCTATTTCCGTAAAGGTGTCGATGACCGCCTCGATATCCTTGTACGCCTGCGGCGCCTCGTCCAGGTATTCGCGGTAGTTGCGGCCGAGGACCATGATCTCGCCCAGGGACTGCTTCAGCTCTTCCACTTCAATCTCCCGCTTTGCCGCCCCTCGCGAGAGCACGCGCCCGGCGCCGTGGTTTACCGAGTAGAAGGTGCGCTCCACCTTGGGCCCGGCAACGATGACATAGGAGGCTGTGCCCATGCTGCCCGGGATCAGGGCCGGGTGGCCCAGTTCCCTGTAGCGGGGTGGGTTGTTGGGATGGCCGGGCGGCAGGGCCCGCGTTGCTCCCTTGCGGTGAATGAGCAGCCTTCTGCCCTTCACCTCTTCGAACTTGGCGATGTTGTGGGCCACGTCGTAAACCAGGCCCAGGTCGTAATCGCGATCGGACCCGCCCAGCACGGCGCTGAAAGCCTGGCGCACATCGTGGGTAATCCACTGGCGGTTGCAGAAGGCAAAATTGACCGCGCAGGCCATCGCCGCAAGGTAGCGCTTACCCACCGCTGAGTCGATGGGAACGGCGGCCAGCCCTTTCGTGGGAATCTCCAGCTTCATCTCGGCGGCAGTCTTCCACATCAGCGCGGAAAAATCGGTGCAGATCTGATGCCCAAAGCCACGGCTGCCGGTATGGATCAGCACCGTGAGCTGACCCTCGGCCAGGCCCAGCCTGGAGGCGGCATGACCATCAAAGACCCTGTCCACCACGCCCAGCTCGATGAAGTGGTTGCCTCCGCCGATGGTGGACAGCTGATCCCCGCGCTCTATGGCCTTGTCGCTTACCGCCGCCGGATCGGCTCCCGCCATGGCGCCCCCTTCTTCAATGCATTCCAGGTCCTCCGGCCGGCCAAAGCCTTGCTCGATGAGGAAGGGGACTCCTTTCACAAGGTAGCGGTGCAGGTTTTTCCGCACCAGGGGGGCCTGGCGGCTCCTTTTCCCCACCCCCGTGGGAACGCGCTCCACGATGGCCTGGAGCAGTTGGCGCAGCAGGGGCTTATCCAGCAACTTTGCTTCCAGGTTGGTGCGCAAAAGCCTCACGCCGCAGTTGATATCCATCCCCACCGCCCCGGCGGAAACGACACCCCCGGAGGCGTCAACGGCCATGACCCCGCCGATGGGCAGGCCGAAGCCGGTATGGATGTCGGGCATCCCCACCACCGGCTCCACCACGCCCGGCAGCGAGGCGGCGTCCATCAACTGCTGCAGGGCCTCGTCTTCGGTAAAGGAGCGCTTCAGTTCCCTGTTCAGGTAAACCACCGCATCCACGCGCATTTTGCCGCGGCGCCGGATGCGGTAGCAGTTGGCGCTTTCCCGCTCCAGCAACGACATCGTACCACCCCTTGCTGCTTATTCCCTATGGCTGCGGGAGATCATTTAGAACCATGTCATAGTGTTATTTTTGCCGCCCGCTCATGCCCATGCGGGCGACCATCTTTTCAAGATGGGGAATGATGGCCTCGTTGGTCAGGTTAAACTGCACCGGCGTCATGGAGATGTAGCCCTCCCGAACCGCCCACACGTCGCTGTCCTCCTCCTCTTCTCCTTCAACGAGTTCGCCGGCCAGCCAGTAGTAAATCATGCCGCGCGGGTCGGTGCGCCGGTCAAAGCAGTTGCGGTAGCGCCGCGTGCCCAGGCGGGTCACCCTGACCCCTTTGACGGCGTTCCTGTCCGCGGGGACATTGATGTTGAGCAGCGTCCCCGCCGGGAGCTTTTCCTCCAGGAGGTGGGGAATGAGATCGCGCACAAATTCGGCGGCAAAGATGTAATCCTCGTGACGGCCCCTCTCCGTGAGGGAGACCGCCACCGAGGGGATGCCGAGAATGATCCCTTCCACGGCGGCGGAAACGGTGCCCGAATAGAGAACGTCGGTACCCAAGTTGCTGCCGCGGTTAATCCCCGAAATGATCAAGCTGGGCCTCTCCTCCAAAAGGGCCTCCACGGCCAGCTTGACGCAGTCGGAAGGGGTTCCGTTCACTGCCCAGCCGCTCAGGGCGGGGTTGTGCAGAAAGGAAACCTGCTCCACCCGCAGCGGCCGGTGCATGGTAATGGCATGGCCGACGGCGCTGCGCTCGTGGTCGGGAGCGACAACGGCCAGCTTGTAGCGGCCGCTGTCAAAGAGGACCTGGCTGAGGAGCTGAATCCCCTCGGCATAGATGCCATCGTCATTGGTGATCAACAGGTTCTCGGCCATCTTCTACGCCCTCTCCGCGCTCCTTCCGGTAAGCCGCTCCGCCCGGCGACTGCATTCATATATTATTCTTTCCAGGTCCAGCTTGGTCAGGGCGCCCCCGTCAACGAGGATGTCCCCTTCCACAAGCACGTAGCGGACATCCGCCGCCGACGCCGCATAGACCACGTGCGCCAGGGGGTCGAAAAGGGGCGCCGCATGCGGTGCCTTTAGATCGAGAGCAATGAGATCCGCTTTATAGCCCTCCTTCAACCTCCCCACGCCCTCCAAGCCCAGCAGGGTGGCGCCGTTGGCGGTGGCCATCTGCAGCGCCTGCTTTGCCGGGATCAAGGTGGGCTCCATGGCTTCTCCCTTGGCCAGGAGCGCCGCCAGGCGCATCTCCTCGAGGAGATCGAGATTGTTGTTGCTGGCCGCGCCGTCGGTGCCCAGTCCCACCGTCACCCCGGCCTCCAGCAGCCGCGCCACGGGAGCGATGCCGCTGCCCAGCTTCAGGTTGCTGCCGGGATTATGAGCCACGCCCACCTTCTTCTCCGCCAGGATGGCAATGTCTTCTTCATCCAGATGGACGCAGTGGGCGGCGATGACGCGCCGTTCGAAGAGGCCCAGCCGGTGCAGGTGCCCCACCGGGGTGTGTCCGTATTGGCGCTTGCAGTCCTCCACCTCGCTCGCCGTCTCGGCCACGTGGATCTGCAGCGCGCACCCCCTCTTGTCCGCCTCCTCCATGACACGGCGCAGGAAATCGGGAGGGCAGGTGTAGGGAGCGTGCGGCGCGTAGGTGACGGTGATGCGCCCCCCAGCGGCCCCGTGCCACTGGCGATGAAAATCGGCCGCCTCGCGCAGCGCCTTGCCGGCTCCATCGCCGAGGCCGATGAGGCCGCGCGAGAGGACGGCGCGCACCTTGCTTTCCGCGGCGGCCTCGGCGGCCCGCTCCATGAAAAAATACATGTCCGTAAAGGTGGTCGTGCCCCCCCTGAGCATTTCGGCGATGGCCAGCAGCGTGCCCCAGTAGACATCATCGCCGGTGAGATTTTCTTCCACCAGCCAGATCTTATCTTCAAGCCACTCCTGCAGGGGAAGGTCGTCGGCGTAGCCCCGCAACAGGGTCATGGCGGCGTGGCCGTGGGTATTGACCAGGCCGGGCATGAGCAGCAGCCCACGCCCCTCGATGACTCGCTCGGCCCGCGACCTCTCGATGGCCCCCACTTCCTCGCTGACGGCGGCGATGCGGCCGCCTTCTATCAGCAGGTCGCCAGTAAAGTAATCCGGCCTATCTTCGTCCATGGCCATGATGCAGGCCCCGGTAAAGAGAATCTTCCCCATAGCCTTCTACTCCTTTCCCATTAACTCCGCCAGCCCGGCCCGTCCGGGCCGATAGAGCACGCCGCGCTCGGTAATGAGCGCGGTGATGAACTCCGCCGGGGTGACATCGAAAGCCGGGTTCAGGGCGCCGACCCCGGCCGGGGCAATCGGCTGCCCCATCAGCGTGGTCACCTCGGAAGGATCGCGCTCTTCGATGACCATGCCTTGCCCGTCTTCCAGGGAGAGGTCAATCGTCGAGCAGGGTGCGGCAATATAAAAAGGTATGCCATGCTGCCGCGCCAGCACGGCCAGGGTATAGGTGCCAATCTTGTTCGCCGCATCCCCGTTGGCGGCAATGCGGTCGGCCCCGGTGATGACCAGGTCCACCTTGCCGGAAGCCATGAGGTAGCCGGCGCAGCTGTCGGTAACCAGCGTCACGGGGATCTTTTCCCGCCGCAGCTCCAGGGCAGTAAGGCGGGCCCCCTGCAACAGGGGCCTGGTTTCACCGGCAAAGACATGCACCCTCTTCCCCGCGGCTACAGCGGCGCGAATGACGCCCAGGGCGGTCCCATAGCCGGCCGTGGCCAGGGCGCCGGCATTGCAGTGGGTGAGGATGGAAGCCCCGTCGGGAATAAGCGGCTCACCGTGTTCCCCGATGCGGCGATTTATGGAGATGTCCTCATGGAGCATCAGCCGGGCCTCTTCTTCCAGCATGGCGGCGATTTCAGCGCCGGATAGGCCAGCGGCCCCCTCCAGCTTTCGCTCCATTCTTTCGAGGGCCCAGGAGAGATTCACCGCCGTGGGGCGGGCGCTGCGCAAGCGGGCGGCTATCTCCGCCAGCTGCTGCCGCAAGGCCGGCCCCGACAACCCTTCCGCGGCCAGATGCCGCGCCCCCAGGACCATGCCGAAGGCGGCGCTGAGGCCGATGGCCGGCGCCCCGCGCACCACCATTGCCCGGATGGCAGCAAATACCTCCGCAGCGCTGCGGCACTCCAGGTACGAGATCTGCCCCGGCAGAAGGCGCTGATCCAGTAAGAAGAGGGAACCATTGTCCCAGTATAGGGTGCGCAGCGGTTCAGGAGCCACGGCCGCCAACCTCCCCTTCAGGCGGCCAGGGCCCGCCGCTTTGGGAGCAGTGGCAGTCTCTTTCCGCTTTAACGGCGACGGCGGCTTCCAAAAGGAGCCGATCCAGCGCCTCCTTGCCCCGCTCCACCGCTTCAATAACCTCGTCCTGGTTCAACGGAGCGGCGGCGATGCCGGCGGCATAATTGGACACCAGCGCAATGGTGGCATAGCAGAGACCCGCCTCCCGCGCCAGGATCACCTCGGGCACGTTGGTCATCCCCACGAGATCGGCGCCCCACTGGGCAAAAATCCTGATCTCTGCGGGCGTTTCGAAGCGGGGCCCCTCGGTGCAGACATAGCAGCCGCCGTCGAAAAGCGGCACCCCCAGCTCCTTTCCGGCCTGCAGGATGGCGCGGCGGATCTCCGGGCAGTAGGGCTCGGTCATGTCCACGTGGACCACGCCCTCCCTGCCCCCTTCGTAAAAGGTCTGCAGGCGGTTCTTGGTGAAGTCGATAAACTGGTCGATGACCACCTTGCTGCCAGGCGCCATTTCCCGCCGCATGGAACCCGTCGCCGCGGTGGAGATAACCGCGTCCACCTGCAGCTTCTTCAAGGCGGCAATGTTGGCCCGGTAATTCACCCTGTGCGGCGGGATGGCGTGGCCAGTGCCGTGGCGCGCCAGGAAATAGATCTCCCTGGTTTTGTAGTAGCCGTGGCTGAGGAGCGCCCTTCCGTAACCTGTTTCCACGACCAGCTCGCGGGGGTCTTCCAGGTAGGGGTTTCCGTAAACCCCCGACCCCCCGATAATGGCAATCTTCAATCCCTTGTCCAATACAGCTGCCTCCTCGCTGGGACTAGCGCCAGGTTTTTCATGGTTTAGTTTTATGACTTCGTGAACAGGAAGCTTAAATCCTGCCGTTCAGGCGGGTGATGAGAGGGCCTATTTTTTCTGCTCCATGAGCTTGCGCGTGGTATGGAAGTAGCACTGGGCGCGGCCATCTTCTCCAAGCAGCCGGTAAACTACACCCAGCTCAAAGGCTATGAGCGGCTCATTGGGGTTGTTGCGGAAGGCTTTTTGCAGCGCCCTGATGGCATCCCTGTGCCGCCCCAGGTAGCTGTACGAACGCCCCAGGTAGAGCTCTATTTCCCAGTCATCACCGGTCAGCTCAGAGGCCTTCTCAAAGGCCTCCGCCGCCTCCTTGTGGCGGCGCAGGTTGTAGTATGTTGCCGCCAGGTTGAACCAGGCCTCTTTCAACTCGGGATCCTCGGCCACGGCCCGCTTGAAGTAATGCTCCGCCTGTAGGTAATCTTCTTTCTGCGCCAGGATGATGCCCAGCGTGTTCAGGGCCAGGGCACGGATGAACCTGTTCTGATCCAGCGCCAGGACCAGCTTCAGCTCCCGGAAGGCTTCCTCCACCTTGCCCAGCTGGGCGCTGGAGAGGCCGAGGCAGATATGCCCCACCAGCAGGTCGGGTTCGTCCTCCACCACCTTTTTAAATTCCTCCACCGCTTCTTTGAGCATGGCCAGCTCCCAGAAGCCCAGGCCGCGCCGGAAAGCATTGGCCGCAATTTCGCTCATTGCCGGTTCCTGCGCCTCTTCTCCCGCCGGCGGAGCGGCAAACTTTTCCTCGGCGGCCGGGGATGCCGGGGCGGCAGCTCCAGCCTCGCCTTCGATGCCGTCGTCCTCAAGATCTTCAAGGAAACCCGGGGGCAGCGTATCCGGCAGGGTCAGCCCAAAGCGCTCCTGGATTTCGGTGACGCGCTCCTCAAATTTTAGCCAGTACTGCACGCACTTGTCCATGGTTTTGCGCAGTGAAAGAAGCGTCTCAATTAATTTTTCACGCTGCTTCGGGTTGTTCGATTCGCCCAGCTCCTTTTCAATGGCGTCCAGGGCTTCGAAAATGGCAGTAAACGTGGCGAACATATCCGACCCCCTGTTTGCTTCTTTTACCAAGGCATTGATCCGGAGGGCGGGCGCGGAGGATAGTTGCCCTCAAAAGTTCATTATCAACGGGTGTCAACGGCCAGTGAAAATGT
>LSQX01279341.1_pt1 | contig 94173 bp, 92 predicted proteins | sample 654561 | NCBI WGS metagenome assembly LSQX01 (sample SAMN04489861, study PRJNA283612) | anaerobic digester metagenome | isolation source: 4 biogas reactors fed with cattle manure at either 37C or 55C with and... | place: Denmark: Kongens Lyngby | collected 2014 | reverse complement strand
TTAAACTTTAAACTTTAAACTTTAAACTTTAAACGTACAAAAATGTTAAAAATAAATAATTTACATGCTCAAATTGAAGACGGAGCAGAAATTTTAAAGGGAATCAATCTGGAAATCAAACCGGGAGAAGTTCATGCGATCATGGGCCCGAACGGATCCGGGAAGTCGACTTTGTCATCGGTAATTGCCGGAAAAGAAGAATACGAAGTTTCTCAGGGTGAAATCAATTTTGAAAACGAAGACCTATTGGAAATGGGACCGGACGAACGTGCCCACAAAGGAATTTTCCTTTCTTTCCAATATCCGGTGGAAATTCCGGGTGTTTCAGTAACGAATTTCATCAAAACGGCGATCAACGAAACCCGAAAAGCACAGGGATTGGAAGATATGGGCGCTTCGGAAATGTTGAAATTAATTCGTGAAAATGCCGAAAAATTAGGAATTCGTAAAGATTTCCTTTCGCGTTCACTCAACGAAGGTTTTTCGGGCGGTGAGAAAAAGCGAAACGAAATTTTCCAAATGATGATGCTCAATCCGAAACTGGCCATTCTGGACGAAACCGATTCAGGATTGGACATTGATGCACTTCGAATTGTAGCAGACGGTGTGAACGCCTTCCGCAAAGAAAACAATGCGGTACTTGTAATTACGCACTACCAAAGACTTCTGGACTATATCGTTCCGGATTTTGTTCACGTATTGAACGACGGTAAAATCATCAAAACAGGCGATAAATCTCTGGCTTTGGAGCTCGAAGAAAGAGGTTACGACTGGGTGATTGAAGAAGCAGCGATTTAATTATTTTAAAAGTTAAATTATAAAATTTAAATGAATTTAGAATTGGAAAACTGAGAAATCTAACTTCTAATTTCTAACTTCTAATTTCTTAAAAATGATAGATTTAAAAGAAAATTTGGTTTCAAGACATTTGGTTTTCAATGAGAAAAATCCAAAAAATAAATGGATAGACGACCTGCGCCATGAAGCCATTGAAATATTCGGGAAAAACGGTTTCCCAACCAAAAAAGAAGAAGAATGGAAATACACCAATCTGGCACCTTTACTGAAAGCCGATTATAAATTATTTCCGGAATCCGAAGAAATTTCCATCGGTTACCAAGATGTAAAAAAGTATTTCATCCACGATATGGATACCTACAACATCGTGTTCGTAAATGGAGTTTACAGCAGTTATTTGTCTTCGACCACACATGAAGAAGCCGATATCTGTGTGCTTTCCAGCGCGATGAACAAAATGATGCATCAACCAGTCATCGAAAATTTTTACAGCAAAATTGCACCGAAAGATGATAGTCTTGTTTCATTGAACACCGCATTTTTCAAAGACGGAGCTTATATTTATGTGCCGGATAAAGTAATTTTGTCCAAACCGATTCAGATAATTTTCTTCTCCACGGCTCAGGAATCCGAAGTTTTGTACCACCCGAGAAACCTGATTGTTTTGGGAAACAATTCCCAGGCACAAATCATCGAAAGACATCAAACCCTGAATGAAAAAGCCAATCTGACGAATTCTGTTACGGAAGTTCATGTGGGGAGAAATTCCGAACTGGATTATTATAAAATTCAAAATGATGCTGTCGAAGCTTCTTTGATTGATAATACTTACATCGAACAAGAACGTGATAGTGTGGCTTCATTTCAGACATTTTCCTTTGGTGGGAAATTGACAAGAAACAATCTGAACTTTGTTCAAAAGGGAGAAAATTCTAATTCAATCCTAAATGGAGTTACGATTATTTCTCGAAAACAACACGTGGATCATCATACAAAAGTTGAACATAAATTTCCACATTGTGAAAGCCACGAATTGTACAAAGGGATTTTTGATGAACAATCTCACGGTGTTTTTAATGGAAAAGTTTATGTTCATCCCGAAGCACAGAAATTAAATGCTTTTCAACAAAACAACAATGTTTTATTGACCGATAAAGCATCAATTGATACCAAACCGCAGTTGGAAATTTTTGCTGACGATGTGAAATGTTCGCACGGATGTACGGTTGGACAATTGGATGAAAGCGCATTGTTTTATATGCAACAACGTGGAATTCCAAAAAAGGAAGCCAAAGCACTTTTATTGTACGCTTTTGCTGGCGAGGTCTTGGAACACGTTCAGCTTCCGCAAATCAAAAAGCGAATTGCAAATCTCATAGCAATGAAACTCGGAGTCAATATGGATTTCGATTTATAATACCAGAAGCCTGATGAACTCATCAGGCTTCTTTTTTTACTCTCCTTATTTCGAATTTTAAATTAAACTGAAGTCCTTATGTAACATAAGTCACAGACCTAATCAAAGTTTAAGCTCAATTTTGTAAATTGAATTTTTGATGTATGGAATGGATTTTACAACCATGGCCGTGGTACGTTTCCGGGCCACTCATCGCCATGACGATGTTTACCTTGCTTTATCTGGGCAAAAATTTTGGAATGTCTTCTAACTTACGAACGCTTTGCACCATGTGTGGAGCCGATAAAACTTGTGAGTTTTTCTGTTTTGACTGGAAAGCCCAATCTTGGAATTTGTTGATGATGTCAGGTGCTATCATCGGCGGATTTCTTGGCGCACATTATGTGTCCGAAAATCAAGTTCCGGATTTAAATCCCAAAACAATCGAAAAACTTCATAGTCAAAACTTTTTAAGTGCCGGAGAAGCCTATGCTCCGACTGAACTTTTCGGGAATGAAGCATTTTCCGATCCCAAAGCTTTAGCGATTTTATTAATCGGTGGAATTTTGGTCGGATTTGGCGCACGTTACGCAGGTGGCTGTACTTCCGGACATTCGATTTCAGGCATCAGTAATCTCCAAATGCCATCCCTGATTGCCACCATCGGGTTTTTCATCGGTGGGCTTCTTATGATCCACCTTATTTTTCCAATTTTATTTTAATTTAATTCGAAATGAAAAAAAATAGCTTGTTCCTGATTGTCGGAATTTTTTTCGGAATTTTAATGTACAAATCCGAAGCTTCTTCTTGGTTCAGAATTTATGAAATGTTCAACTTTCAGTCCATACATATGTACGGACTGATGGGTTCTGCACTTGCTGTGGGCATTATTTTGGTTCGATTTATCAAAAGAAAAAACTTAAAAGACGTTCACGGCGAAGCCATTCAAATTCCCGATAAAGAAAAAAGCATCAAACGCTATTTGTTTGGCGGAATTTTCTTTGGTTTGGGCTGGGCTTTGGCAGGCGCTTGTCCCGGGCCGATGTTCGTGCTCACAGGTGCCGGTTATTTTCCTATCTTAGTCGTTATTTTGGGTGCTTTACTTGGCACTTGGTTCTATGGATTATTAAAAAATAAATTACCGCACTGATGGATTTAAAGGAATTACTGACCGAAACTTTTGGAGGAATTTTTGAAGCGGAACTGATTGAAGAACTTGCTCATGAAGTTCGATTGCAAAGTTTTCAGGAAGGTGAAGTCCTGATTGATTTTGACCAATACATTAAATCTATGCCTTTGTTAATGGCGGGTGCGATTAAAATTATGCGTGAAGATTTCGACTCCGGAGAATTATTATTGTACTTTCTCGAAAAGGGCGATACCTGCGCCATGACACTTGCTTGCTGTATGGGCGACAAAAAAAGTGAAATCCGCGCAATTGCCGAAAACGACGGACTCGTTGCGATGGTTCCGGTGATGAAAATGGAAGAATGGGTAGGGAAATACCGAAGCTGGCGGGCTTTTGTTTTTGAAAGTTACAATAGCCGTTTCAATGAATTACTTTCGGCCATCGACAACATCGCCTTCAAGCATATGGATCAAAGATTAATTGATTATTTAGAAGAAACTTCCAAAGTGAATAATTCCCAAACTATCCAGAAAACCCATCAGGAAATTGCCAACGAACTGAATAGTTCACGTGTCGTTATTTCCCGATTGCTAAAAGCATTAGAAAACGAAGGGAAAATTATTTTGAATCGGAATAATATTGAACTTCTATCCTGAATGATTAACTCCTATTAATTCAAATTTCAATGTAACAAAAGTTACTGCAAAGCCCGGCAGTCCTGATTAATTTTGCACTGAATTAGTAGAATTTATATGAATTTCGCATTGATAATTGGGCTGGTTTTAGCTGCCTTGGTCGGGATTTCGCTGGGATTAATTGGAAGCGGAGGTTCCATTCTTACCGTTCCGATTTTGGTTTATATCCTCGATGTAGATCCGGTTATGGCAACGGCTTATTCACTTTTCATCGTAGGCGTAACTTCATTGGTGGGTGGAGTTCAAAATGCCTTGCAAAAAAATGTTGATTTCAAAACGGTTTTGATTTTCGGAATTCCATCTATCCTTGCGGTTTATTTAACGCGCGCTTACCTCATTCCTTTCATTCCCGATGTGATTTTTACCGTAGGGAACTTTCAGTTTACCAAATCCATTTCATTGATGGTCCTTTTTGCAGTCGTGATGATTGCTGCTTCGGTTTCGATGATCAAACCTTGTATCAATTGCGACAAATACGAAAAAATCGAATTGAAATACAATTATCCATTAATTCTCCTCGAAGGAAGCATCGTTGGTGTTTTGACTGGTTTGGTGGGAGCCGGTGGAGGTTTTCTGATCATTCCGGCTTTGGTGCTTTTGGCGCGCATGCCGATGAAACTTGCCGTAGGAACTTCTTTGTTTATCATCGCTGCCAAATCTTTATTGGGATTTATCGGTGATTTACAGGGAACTGAAACCATTGATTGGACTTTGCTTTCAGGCTTTACTGCCCTTTCGGTCATTGGAATTTTCTTTGGAATTTTTCTCTCGAAAAAAATTGCCGGAACTAAATTAAAAACATTTTTTGGCTGGTTTGTACTGATTATGGGTGTCTATATTTTGGTGAAAGAATTGTTTTATAGAGCTGTGTAACCAAAGTTACTGTGCAGGATGTTAGTCATTTATAAATTTGTAGTATAATTTTAAAACCGAATAAAATGAAAATTGAACAAATTTATACGGGATGTTTAGCGCAAGGCGCTTATTACATTGAGAGCAACGGCGAAGCAGCTGTTATCGACCCTTTGCGTGAGGTTCAACCTTATTTGGACAAAGCTGAAAATGACGGAGCCAAAATCAAATACGTATTGGAAACCCATTTCCACGCAGATTTTGTAAGCGGTCATTTGGATTTAGCGAAAAAATCGGGTGCAACCATTGTCTATGGGCCAACGGCTAAACCCGGATTTGAAGCTCATATTGCTGAAGACGGTGAAATCCTCGAATTGGGAAATCTGAAGATAAAAGTCATTCATACGCCCGGACATACGATGGAAAGTACTTGCTTCCTGGTTTCTGATAAAACTGGAAAAGAACTAGGACTTTTTACCGGTGATACTTTGTTCATTGGCGATGTAGGTCGTCCCGATTTGGCACAAAAAGTTGTAGCTGAACTGACCCAGGAAAAACTTGCATCGCATTTGTATGATTCTTTGCACAATAAAATTATGCCTTTGTCGGATGATCTTATTGTTTATCCGGCTCACGGTGCAGGTTCGGCTTGTGGTAAGAATATGAGCAAAGAAACCACCGATACACTCGGAAATCAGAAAAAAACAAATTATGCACTTCAGTCGATGAGTCGTGAAGAATTCATCGAAAAAGTTTTGGATGGATTGATGCCGCCACCGGCTTATTTCCCTGAAAATGTGCTGATGAACATTCAAGGCTATGAAAGCATCGACAATGTTCTGGAAAAAGGTTTGCAAGCTTTGTCTCCGGAAGAATTTGAAACGGCAGCAAATGAAACCGATGCCCTCGTGCTCGACACCCGTGATGCCCAAAGTTTTGCCAAAGGATTTATACCCAATAGCATTAACATTGGGATTGATGGTAGTTTCGCGCCTTGGGTGGGTGCAATGATCCCCGATATCAAACAAAAAATTTTGATTGTTGCTGACGAGGGAAGGGAAGAAGAAGTCGTGACACGATTGGCAAGAGTGGGATATGATTATGCCATCGGATTTCTGAAAGGCGGATTTGAGTCCTGGAAAAATTCAGGAAAAGAAGTGGATCGTATCGAGTCGATTTCGGTGGATGAATTTGCGAAGCGAATGGAAAACGATGCCGATTTAAAAGTGCTGGATGTACGCAAGAAAAGCGAGTATTTTTCTGAACATATCATTGGTTCTGAAAACACGCCTTTGGATTACATAAATGAGTATTTGGCTGAAATTCAAAAAGATGAAACCTATCACGTACATTGTGCCGGCGGTTATCGTTCGATGATTTTCATCTCCATTCTCAAAGCGCGCGGTTACGAAAATCTGATCGATGTTCAGGGTGGATTTACGGCTATCAAGGAGTCAGAGAAATTCAATATTAGTGATTATGTGTGCCCGACTACGATGTTGTAGTTTCCATTTATTAATCTGAAAAGCCGGTGAAATTTTGCCGGCTTTCATTAAACAAAACAAAAATGCTATCAATATTTAAAAATTTATTCTCACCTTTTGCTGAAGCTTCGGAATTGAAACAAGCGATTAAAAATGAGGCCTATCTGGTGGATGTCCGTTCGAGTTATGAATTCTCACACGGAAGCCTGAGAGGTGCGGTGAACATTCCTTTACCTGAAATAAAAAATAAAATCAAAGAGCTGAAAGGAAAGAAAAATCTGGTGCTTTTCTGCCGAAGTGGAAACCGTAGTAATCAGGCGAAAATTTTATTGGAACAAAATGGAATTCAAAATGTGTTCAATGGCGGTTCGCTGAGCAATGTGCAACGAATTTTAGATAAAATCAATGACTAAATATTTTTGGGACGAGCGTTACAATCAGGAGGAATTCGTGTATGGAATTCAGCCCAATGAGTATTTGAAAGAAAAACTGAGCGGACAGAAAGCAGGAAAAATTTTGTTTGTAGCGGAGGGCGAAGGGCGAAATGCAGTTTATGCCGCCAAACTTGGCTGGGAAGTTATTGCTTTTGATCAGAGTGAAATCGGGAAAAGAAAAGCGCTGCAATGGGCAGAGAAAAATGATGTTTCGATTGATTATCGGATTTCAGATGCCGAATTTTTTCCATTGGAAGAAACTTCTTTTGATGCGGTTGCTCTGATTTATTCGCATTTTCCAAATGAAAAAAGAAAAGATATTCACCAGAGAATTTCCAAAGCTTTAAAACCCGGTGGAATTTTGATTTTGGAAGGATTTAGCAAAGAACATAGCAGAAATCAAAAAGACAATCCGACGGCCGGAGGCCCAAGAAATCCCGAAATGCTTTGGGATTTGGAAGAATTGAAATCCGATTTTGAGGGATTTGATTTTCTAGAAGCAAAAATTGAGAATGTTAATCTGAACGAAGGAAATTCGCACAAAGGAAAAGCTTCGGTTGTCCGAATTTTCGCAGTAAAATCAGATTGAAAATCCGAAATTTAAGGTCTGCTTTTTGAACATTATAAAATTAAACAAACGAATATGAAATTATTTATTCAACATAAATTATTAATCGCCGGAATTTTATTGGGAGCGATTTCAGGGTTTTTGTATTGGAATTTTATTGGTTGTAATTCAGGGAGTTGTGCTATTACGTCCAATCCTTATAACAGCACGATTTACGGTTCGGTGATGGGCGGACTTGTTTTTTCGATGTTTAAAAAGGAGAAGGGAAATTCAACTTCCGAAAATTAATTTAATCTTTAAAATCAAATTCAAATGAAATTTCAAGAAATTATAAATCAAGACAAACCGGTTTTGGTCGATTTTTTTGCTACTTGGTGCGGGCCTTGTAAAATGCAGGAACCCATTCTACAGGAATTAAAACAAAAGGTAGGCGAGGCAGCGGTCATTATCAAAATCGATGTGGACAAAAATCCGGCAGTTGCAGCGAGATATCAGGTTCAGAGTGTTCCTACTTTGATGATTTTTAAAAACGGTGAAACCCAATGGCGTCAGTCAGGTGTTTTTCCGGCTGCTGAATTGGAAAAATTAATTAATACCCACAAATAGTTTTAAAATGTGGAAAGAAATCAATGAAATCACTCAAAGTAAAACCCCGACTTTGATTGAGTTTTACACATCGAACTGTTCGCTTTGTACGATGCTGGGACGAATTTTGGAAGAAGTTCAGTCGGAATTGGGTGAAGAAATACAAGTGAAACGGATCAATATTGATGAGGAAAAAGTGACGACCATTCATTTTGACTCAACTTATCAGATTATGGGCGTGCCCACGATGATGCTTTTCAAAGAGGGAAAACTGCTCTGGCGACATTCCGGTGTCTTGTTTAAAGAGGATTTAGTAAAGGAAATAAATCCTTTTCTCTCGTAAATAATTGTTTTTTATATATTGAAAGGCAGGCTTTTGACTAGAAAGTCTGCTTTTTTATTGAATTTAAATGGAATGTAACTTAGGTTACAATCTGGACTCAACTTTTGAAATAATTTTACTCATTATGAAAAGATCTTGGATTTTTCTGGCTTTTTTGATTGTAATTTCCTGTTCCGAACCGGAAGAAACTCGGGAACTTGCTTCAGCAAAAGAATTGGGCGAGTCAATTGCAGAAACTGCTCAGAGAATTTTAATGAAAAATGTCGCAGAATCAATGGCAAAAGGTGGAGCCGAATATGCCGTAGAATTTTGCAATGAAAAAGCGATGGTTCTCACCGATTCTTTGTCCCAAAATTTTGAGGTGGAGATTTCCAGAATTTCGGATGGAAACCGAAATCCAAAGAACGCTTTGTCTGAAACGGAATTGGAATTATTCAAAGAGTTTTCAGAAAATAAATCAGTGATTGATACTTTGATTTCTACGGATGATCAATTGACTTATTACAAAAGAATTGAGCTGACTATGCCAACCTGCTTAAAATGCCACGGGAATCCCGAAACGGATATTTCGTCTAATACGCTGAAAATCATTCAGGAGAAATATCCTTATGACAAAGCAAAAGCTTATGCAATCGGAGATTTCCGTGGGTTATGGAAAATTTCGTTTTCTGATTAATTATGTGTGTTAGTTATTTATATGTCTTTCCTTTTTAGGAAGAAAAAATCCCGGTGAATTCCGGGATTTTTGTTTAGAAATATTTTCCTCTTTTACGCATATGCGGATTTTGCATGTTTTTTCCAACGTTTATGCGTTTCATTTGTTCCTGCATCATTTTGATTTGATCGGTAAACATACCCTGTGTGTCCAATTGTTTTGCTTCTTTAAGCAATATTTCGGCTTCTTGTTTTCTACCTTTTGCCATTACGGCACCGGCAAGACTCATTTTGGCCATTGCACGGTCATGTTTGAAGCTTAGTCCATATTCCAAAGCTTTTCGCATGTATTTTTCGGCAAGATTTACATTGCTTTGAGCTTCTGTAATTCCCATCATATAATTGTAGTACCCCATTTGTTTACGTACAAGTTGTGACTCGGGACGGGTGATTTTATTCATCCATTTTTTGGCTCCTTCGATGTTTTGTTTGCGCATCTGCCAGAAGGCCAATAAGATATATTCATTTCGGAAAAATAAAAGAATCGGTATAATTGACAAGAAAATCAAAATGAATCCCCATCCGTATTCGCGGTCGGTAAACATATAGATACCTACTGCGATCATTAAAGCTGCTATGATTAATTTGATGAATTTGTTCATATTTTATAAATAGGATTTAATTTTTTCTGCAATTTCGGTCATTTCTTCGTTGCTCAATTTCAATTTGGGTTGTGTGAAGTTGATGTCGTTCATGGTATTTAATGGAACCAAATGAACATGAACATGCGGAACTTCCAACCCGACTACCGCCATGCCTACTCGCAGGCAGGGAATGGCTTTCTCGATTGCGGGTGCAATTTTATAGGTGAACTCCATCAGTCCCAGATAGGTTTCTTTGTCCAAATCAAAGATTTTATCGACTTCTTTTTTTGGAATAACCAGAATATGGCCTTTCACCAATGGGAATGCATCCAGAATTGCGATGTAGTTTTCATCTTCCGCAATTTTGAAAGATGGAATTTCATTTTGGATAATTTTTGTGAAAATACTGGCCATGGTTTAATCTAATTTGATGTCCAAAACTTCAAACTGCATTTGTGTTCCGTTGGGAAGTGTAATATCGGCAATTTCTCCTACTTTTTTACCCAAAAGTCCTTTGGCGATGGGTGTGTTGACAGAAATTTTTGCTTTCGAAAGGTCAGCTTCGGTTTCGGGAACCAAGGTATAACTCATTTCCACTCCGTTGGCGATGTTTTTAATTTTTACGGAAGAAAGAATGGAAACTTTGGAACTGTCCAATTGGGACGGGTCGATTACTCTTGCATTGGCTACCTGATCCTTTAGTTTAGAAATCCTCATTTCCAAAAGTCCTTGTGCTTCTTTTGCTGCGTCGTATTCGGCATTTTCAGACAAATCGCCTTTGTCTCTGGCTTCTGCAATTTGCTGAGTGATTTTCGGTCTTTCAATCGATTCCAGTTGATCCAGTTCGGCACGCAATTTATCGAGCCCTTCTTTCGTTACATATTGTATATTTGCCATAATCTAATCAATTTATAAAAGAATAATCCTACGGAATTCCGCAGGACTATCAGGGCAAAGATAATAAATTTATATGTAGTAGAAGTTATGAATCAGAATAAATTAAGCAGGTTTGGGGGATTGGTTTTGATGGTGTTTTCTGTGTTTTTTATATCCTGTGATACGGATGACGGACAGAAAAGTTGCAATATTGAATACCTGATTTCGGCATCTATCAATGTCAATTTGCCACTCTATAGTGAAGTCGAAACACGTGGTTGGACGTATGTGGACGGAGAAGGAACCGGCACTCGAGGATTGATTTTGGTGAAAACAAATAATGGATACAAAGCCTATGATCGAAACGCTCCGCATATTTGCCCGACTTTAAATTCAACGATGGAAGTAGTCGATGATATTAAACTTTATTGTCCAGAGGATGGTGCCGAGTGGATCCTTTTAACAGGTGAACCTATCCTCATTGCAGATCGTGCCCCAAGAGTTTATTCGGCAGTTCGAAACGGGGATATCATCAGTATTTTTAATTAAGAAATTATGTTTGGAAATATCATGGAAATGATGGGCAAACTACAATCGGCCCAAGAAAATTTCACGAAACTCAAAGAACGTCTGGACAATCAGACCTTTATCGAAACTTCTTCTGATGGAACCGTTTCGATTACCTTAACGGAATTGGCTACCATCAAAGACATTCAAATTGCATCGGGCTTATTGGCCGATAAAGAACAACTGGAAGATACTTTGGTGGTGACGCTCAACAAAGCTTTAGAAAAAGTAAAAGAAAACGCTATAGAAGAAGCTAAAAGGACTGCAAAGGAAAGTTTGCCGTCCATTCCTGGTTTAAGTATCTAGTTTTAAATCAGGTAATTATTAAAGTTTTGATAAAATAATTTCATTTAGTCTACTGAATTGGTAGACTAATATTATATTTGACAAAATTTTAATTCAAAATTATGTCAACAATCAGATTAGGGGACATAGCGCCCAATTTCAAAGCACAGACCACAGAAGGAGAAATTGATTTTTATGAATACCTGGGAGACGGCTGGGGGATTTTATTTTCGCATCCGGCTGATTATACGCCGGTTTGTACAACTGAATTAGGAACTACCGCCAAATACAAAAGTGAATTTGACAAAAGAAATGTAAAGGTTATGGCCTTGAGTGTCGATGGATTGGAATCTCATTTCGGGTGGATCAAAGACATCAACGAAACTCAAAATACAGAAGTGAATTTTCCGATTATTGCTGATGAGAATCGTGAAATTTCAGAATTGTACGATATGATTCACCCCAATGCATCGGCGACGGCAACTGTTCGTTCGGTTTATGTTATAGGGCCAGATAAAACCATTAAGCTAATCATAACTTATCCTGCTTCGACGGGGAGGAATTTTGATGAATTACTTCGTGTAATTGATTCCTTGCAATTGACGGCCTATCACAAGGTAGCGACTCCCGCCAATTGGAACCGAGGAGAAGAAGTGGTGATTACGCCTGCGGTAACGAATGAGGATGCTGAAAAATTATTTCCAAAGGGATTTAAAGAATTGAAACCTTATTTACGAATGACCCCTCAACCGGAACTTGATTAATTATCAAATAGTGTAATACGAAAAGCGTCTCGAAGTGGGCGCTTTTTTTAATTTACGGGAACTTCGACAATGTAAAGGAATTTATTTTTGACTTTGTGTTCGATTTTATCAAGAATTTTAGCTCCTTTATTTTCAAAAAATGACATTCCATTTGGATCTAAAACCAAAGTCACTTTCTCAACGTTTCTTTGTCTTAGGTAGTCACGTAAATAGTTGTACATCACAGTTCCATAGCCTTTTCGCATATAGGGCGTGTCAATCCAGTACTGAGCAATTCGCGTAACGGATTGGATGTCTTCCAAGGCGAAAAAACCAACGATTTCATCCTCCAAGGTAGCTTTGATAACAGTATGAGAATTCAGGAAATCTTCGGTAATCGTCAGATTTTGATTCCAAAGCTCCATCGCTTCCTTAGAATAGCCCCAATGACGTTTTGATCGAATCGCTACTGCGCTCAACTCATCTGCATCTTCAGCTGTTGCTGGTTCAAATATCATGTCCTCCGGTGGTAGTTTCGAATAATTCATTTTAAGCTTTCTTTTGGATTTTCACAAATTTATTCTAAATTCCTATTTAAGTCAAGTTCTTTCCACAAATTAAAGGGATTATTTTATTAGTCTTAATAAATCTGGGCTTTAATTTAATTAAATGAAATTTTGATTGCCTTATCTTAGCAAACTCATTTCAAAAAATAATTCCAAAATGACCAAAGAAGAAATTATTGAAAATTTCGATCCCAATCAGCCAGGTCTTGCCGACGCAAGCCTCTTTGGCTTGCCTTTTCCTCCTGAAATTAGTGATGTAATCATTGTGCCTGCTCCTTGGGAAGTTACCGTAAGTTATGGATCGGGTGCTTCGGAAGGAGTAAATGCGGTTTTTGATGCCTCCTTTCAAGTGGATTTATTTCATCAAGAGTTCCCGGAATTATGGAAACTTGGAATCTATATGGATGAAGAAATCCCCGATTGGAAAACAGAAAGTGACAAGTATAAAAAATTAGCTTCGCCAATCATCGAAGCGCTTGAAAAAGGTGAAAACCCAGATGAATACACGGAATTGAAATCCAATTTGGGAAAAATCAATTCAGCCGGAACTCAATTTAAAAATGAATTGAAAGAGAGGATTTCCCTTTGGTTGAATCAGGGAAAACTTGTAGGCTTATTGGGTGGGGATCATTCCACGCCGCTTGGTTATTTTGAAGCGCAGGCTGAAAGACATGAAGAATTCGGGATTTTACATTTGGATGCACACATGGATTTGCGACAGGCTTATGAAGGATTTACATATTCCCACGCTTCTATTATGTACAATGCATTGGAAATTCCACAACTAAAAAAAATTGTACAAGTCGGAATCAGGGATTTTTGTGAAGAAGAAGTTGAGCTAGTTAAAAGTTCAAACGGAAGAGTGAAGGTTTTTACCGATTCAGATTTGAAATCTCAGCAGTTTACAGGCATAAATTGGTCGGAGCAATGCCAAGCAATCATCTCTGAATTGCCAGAAAAAGTTCACATCAGCTTTGACATCGACGGATTGTATCCTTGGTATTGCCCCAATACGGGTACACCTGTCCCGGGAGGTTTTTCCTTTGAACAAGCAACGTTTTTATTGACCCAATTAGTCAAATCGGGAAAAGAAATCATTGGATTTGACTTAGTGGAAGTGGCTCCGGGAGAAGATGACTGGGACGGAAATGTAGGCGCAAGGATGCTTTTTCACCTCTGTGGAGTTTTGGCCAAATCCCAAGGTAAACCAGTAGGAGAAAGAGTTTTCTTTTGAAAGTTTTAAATGAATGAATAGGGCCTCTCGCTACTTTGTGAGAGGTTTTTTTATGTTTTAAGTCTTGTTTTAAAGGGGGATAAGTCTCTTATTTATATTAATTTTGTAGAAATTAAAAGGGATGAATTTTGGGATTTGAATAATTATAGAAGGTTAATATTCTCTTCATATTGTTCTACCCTTAAAGCTTTAGATTTGCCGACGATGAATCAAAACAAATACTAATAAATAATGAAAAACAAATTTTTACTCTTTTTAAGTTTAATGTTACTGACTTTGACGAAAATGTCAGCGCAGGATACATTTTCTCAAATTACTTCGCTAGCGGAGCTCACGACGGGCGAATATCTCATTGTAGGTGATGGGAATAATGATGGAATGATGCTTAATCAAGCTAATAGTTCAAGCGGTCATAATACCTATATTTTGTTTAGTCCAATCTCGAATCCAGGAACTTCCATTTCGACTGGCTATACACAAGATAATGTATTCACGATTAATGTTACAGCAAACCATCTTACTATCTTTAATGATGAGGTAGGATACGTTACTTATAGAGGGAGTGCAAATCATGCGAGTTTTTACAATGATACCCCTACTGATTTGGAAAATTGGACCTATTCGGTTGAGGACGGATTATGGATTCTTACAAATGTTGAAAAATCTGACAGAATTTTACAATGGAATCAAAATAATAATCAAGGTCGTTTCGCCGCCTACACCTCAAACCAAGTAAAATTAAAATTATATAAAAAAGACTCATCTTCACCATCAGACTATTCAATTACAGTTACCCAAGCGGAGGGAGGAAATATTTCACCTTCAGGAACGGTGGAAGTGGAAGAAGGAGGGACTGTTGAATTCACTGCTACTGCAGACGCTTGTTATACATTCAGCCATTGGATTGTGGACGGTGAAAATGCCGGAAACACCAATCCTTATGTTTTCACAAATGTGACTGCTGACCACACAATTTCAGCTGTTTTTGAAGCAGTTGCACTTGAGACACCGACTGCAGAAGCTCAGGAGTTCTGTGAAGGCGCTACTGTTGCTGATTTGGTTGCTGAAGGAACCGAAATCAAATGGTATGATGCGGAAGATGCGACTATGCCATTGTCAGAAGATACGGTTTTGGTTGCTGGAACTTATTATGCTACACAAACAATCGACGGATGTGAAAGTGAAAAGCTTGCAGTTGAAGTGACTTTGACAACAGCTCCGATTATCATTACACAACCAACCGATCAGACACTAAGCATTGGTGAAACTGCAACATTCTCTGTGGAAGCAGAAGATGCAGCGGAATTCCAGTGGTCACTAAGTGCAGACGATGGGATTACTTGGACAGAAATTGATGGAGAAACAGCATCTACTTATACAACAGAACCTGTAACAGAAGAAATGAACGGTAATCTGTACAGAGTAACTGTAATCAATGACTGTGGAGAACTGATTTCGGATTCTGCTACTTTAATAATTCAGGAAGAATCTTGTGAAGGTTTGGAGGATTTCGAAACAACTGATATTGCGGACGCCTATTTAGACGGAGAGTTTACCAACAATGAGATTACCTGGACTTATGGTCATTCCAGAAATGAAGGAGATTTTGCCATTAATGGCAAAGGTTTGATGCTAAGAAGAGCTTCCGATTCCTATTTAGAAGCGACTTTTGAAGCGGGAGTTGGAACCTTCTCTTTTGAATACAGAAAAGCATTTACCGGAGGCAATGAAAGACAGTTGGAAATCATTGTAAATGGTGAACAAGTTGCTACAACTCCTGTTTTTGGAGCAGGTAACGGTGAGGATCCTACGGTTCATACGTTTACACATACTCTAAACATCGAAGGGCCAGTTACCCTCCGAATTAAAAATCTTGGAGAAACTGATGTCAACAGACAAGCTGTAATCGATAATATTTCTTGGACTTGTCCGGAAGAAACTTGTGAAACACCATTGCCAACTGCTGAAGCTCAGATTTTCTGTGAAGAAGCAACTGTTGCGGATTTAGTGGCGGAAGGTGAAAATATCCAATGGTACGAAACCCAAACTTCAACTGAGCCACTTGCTCCGGAAGTTGCATTGGTGACCGGAACCTATTATGTTACTCAAACCATTGATTGTGAGAGCGATCGATTGGCAGTAGAGGTTCTAATTAGCGAAGGACCGGTATTTACACTTCAACCTACGGATCAGACGGTCAATGAAGGGGAAACAGCAACTTTTACAGTTGAAGTAGAAGGAGCTTTGGAATACCAATGGTCAGTGAGCAATGACCATGGCGCAACTTGGGCCATTATAGACGGAGCAATTGAAGCTACTTATACCACCGAACCGGCAACTCCGGAAATGGATGGAAATCAATACAGAGTTGCTGCAACCAACGATTGTGGCGAAACGATTTCTGAAATGGCAGTTTTGACCTTAGTAGGTGAGCCATGTTTCGTAGAAGATTTTGAAACAACAGAACTTCCGGGCGCTTACGGTGATGGAAGTTTTACAAACAACGGAATCACCTGGACCTATGCGCACTCCAGAAATGAAGGAGACTTCCCGATTGACGGAAAAGGTTTGATGTTGAGAAGAGCTTTGGATTCTTATCTGGAAGCAACGATTCCTGCCGGTGCAGGCGTATTCTCATTCGAATACAGAAAAGCATTTACCGGAGGCAATGAAAGACAATTGGAACTGATCGTGAATGGTGTTCAGGTTGCCACAACGCCTGTGTTTGGAGATGTGAGCGGTGAGGATCCTACTATTTATACGTTCACTTATGTTTTGAATACAACAGAAGAGGTGGTAATCCGAATTAAAAATGTAGGTGAAACGGATGCCAACAGACAAACTGTAATTGACAACATTAACTGGACTTGTCTGGAAGAGCCATGTGATGTACCAGCACCGATTGCAATTGGAAACTTCGAATTCGTTGCGGGCGATACATTGGCAGATTTGGAAGATTCATTGGAATATACCGGAACATTGACTTGGTATGCAGATGAGGAATTGACCATTGTTTTACCTAACACGACTTTATTGGAAGACGGAGCAGTCTATTTTGTAACCCAAACAATTGGTGAATGTGAAAGTGAAGCGCTAATGGTTGAAACCCAGGAACTAGGAGTTGATTCTTTCGCTTTTGATTCGTTTAGTTATTATCCAAACCCTGTAAAAGATTATTTGTATTTGAGAAACAATTCAAAAATTGACAATCTTGAAATTTACAATTTGGCAGGAGCGAAACTTATGTCTCAAACCATAAATGCTGTAAAAGCTGATCTGAATCTGAAAGGATTAGATGCCGGAATTTATATTTTGAAAATTAACTCTGGTAAAGAAGTGAAAACAGTAAAAATCATTAAGAAATAATTCGAAATTTCGTGATAATGAAAAGGGTTGCCAGAGGGCAGCCCTTTTTTATTTTAGGTAATGATTAAATAATCTTCTAAAGTTTTGATGAAATCTCTTGAGGATGGGAATTAAACCTCCGACCTCAGGGTTATGAATCCTGCGCTATATTTCATAAAAAAAAGGACGATGCAAACACCGTCCTTTTAGTAGCGAAGGGGGGAATTGAACCCCCGACCTCAGGGTTATGAATCCTGCGCTCTAACCATCTGAGCTACCCCGNNTGTATAAGAGACAGGAGCTACCTCGCCATGGTTATTTTTACTTCTGAAATTTTATTATTTATCTGCCTTGGCAGACTACTCGTCTCATTTTGGGACTGCAAATATAGAATCTTCTTTGAAATCATCAAAACTTATCTAAAAAAGTTTGGTGGTATAAGGGTATTTTATATATTGCAACCCAATTTAATAGATTATGACCAGAGAAAAATTTCAATCGGAATTTGTTATAAACGCTTCCCCTTCATTGCTTTACAACTATATTTCGAATCCTTCCGGATTATCGGAATGGTTTGCAGATAATGTAAATTCAAGGGGTGAAAAATATACATTCATCTGGGATGGGGATGAGCAATCCGCTTTTTTGATAAAAAGCAAACAAGATACTTATGTACGTTTCCAATGGGAAGACGATGAGGATACCAAATATTTCTTTGAATTGAACATCGTGGAAGACGATTTGACGGGCGATGTATCGCTTATGATTACCGATTTTGCCGATTCAGACGAAATCGAAGAAGCAAAATTACTTTGGGAAAGCCAGATTGAAGATCTTAAAAAAATTCTAGGCTCTTAATTCATAAAATTCATAACCTTGAAATTCATTTTTAACGGCAATCTTTTCAATGATGCCGATGCACTTTTTGGTAAAATTAACCGAGCATTTCTCTACGGTGATTTTATTTCTGAATTTGTAAAAATATCAGACGGGAAATTGCTTCTCTGGGAAGAACATTATTTCAACCTGATGGCTTCCATGCGAATTTTCCGAATGAGAATTCCAATCGAATTTACGCAGGAATTTCTCGAAGAAGAAATTTTGAAAGTCTGTAAGGAAAATGGAACTTCAAACGCTAAAATTAAAATCAGCGTATTCCGAAATCCGGGAAATGAAATGCTTACGAAATCCACGGTTTCCTATTTGATTGATGTGGAAAAAACTTTTTCTCAAGCAGAATATTCCTGGACAAATGATTCGTCCGAAATTGAAATTTTTAAAGATTATACAATTAATCCAAGCTTTTTTTCACAAGTAAATTCGCATAAACCGGAAGAAATCATCGCGCAAGCTTTCATGCAGGAAAACGAATACGATGATTTGGTTTTGCTAAATCCCGACAAACGAATTGCACGAACTATCTTGGGAGTTCCATTTCTGATTCAGGGAAATCATATCAAAACACCAAAAATCGAAGAAGGAGGAATTCGAAATGTAACCCGAAATCATTTGACGAAACTAATTTCCAAATCAGAAAATTTTAGTTTTGAAGAAGCCGAAATATTTCCTTTCGAATTACAAAAAACCGACGAACTCTTTATTTGTCTGGAAAGCGAAGGAATTCTTTCCGTTCACCAAAACCGGAAAAAAACGTATTCGACCGAAAAAACAAAGGAGATTTTTGAGTTGTTGAATGATTCAATGAGCGATTAATTCATCGAAGGATCGGCAGGCGTATTGAGCCAGATGAGGTGTTCGCCACCTAACTTTTTCATTTGAAGTTTCCAGAGATTATTGTCCCAATCTTGGAAAATATCCAAATCATCTTCTACCACAATCCAGGCGTTGTCCTCAACTTCTGTTTGAAGCTGATTTTCACCCCAGCCACTGTAGCCTAGATAAAAACGAATTTCTTCTTCGCCGATTAAATTATTGTTGATGGCATTTTTTACATCATCATATTCACCCGACCAATACAAACCATTGCTGATGGGTTCACTGTTGCGGATCAAGTCCGGGCGTTTATGGATATAATAAAGATTTTGGGTTTCTACCGGACCGCCTTCATAAACTGTAAAATCGGACTCCAATTCAGAAACATAAAGATTTACAGAATGATTCAGCGGTTTATTTAGAATGAAGCCCACTGAACCCAATTCATTGTGATCGGTGATTAAAACCACAGACCGATTAAAAGTATAGTCGTACAATGCCGGTTGGGCAATGAGAATATTTCCTTTTGTAATCGTTTTTATTTGCACTAAGTTTGAATTAAGAAAACAGTCTGTTTGATAAAGATAAAAAAAAAATTAAATGAAACAAGACTTAAGCGATAAAAGAAAGGATTATTCACAAAATTTTATAGACTTTACAAAACTATCCGATAACCCGATGGATTTATTTCATGACTGGTACAATCGGGCGACACAGAGTGATTTGATTGCCGAACCTTACGCCATGAGCTTATCAACACTCGGCTCAGATGGTTTTCCTCGAACGCGTATTGTTTTGCTTCGCGAAGTAAATCCCGAAGGATTTATTTTTTATACCAATTATGAAAGTGAGAAAGGAAAATCAATCAGTGATAATCAAAAAGTCTGTATTTCCTTTTTTTGGGACAAACTGGAACAACAAATCATCATAAAAGGCACTGCCGAAAAAGTTTCTTCTGAAAAATCAGACGATTATTTCCATAAACGGCCTGTAGAAAGTCAGATTGGCGCCATTGTTTCGGCACAAAGTTCAGAAATCGGATTTGATTTTGATTTGGATGAAAAAGTTAGACAACTTCAGAAAGAATTTGAAGGAAAAGAAGTTCCACGACCGGAAAACTGGGGCGGATATTTGGTGAAACCTATGGAAATCGAATTCTGGCAGGGAAGACCAAGTCGATTACATGATCGCGTTCGATACAAACTGGAAAACGGAAAATGGGTTCAATCCCGTTTGTCGCCTTGATGCCATAAAAAAAATCCTCTCAATAAGAAAGGATCTTTGAATTTTAAATCGTTTAGGATTTATTTTTTCTTTCCATCAACAGCTGCTGAAAGTTCAGAACCAGCTTTAAATTTAGCTACGGTTTTTGCAGCGATTTTGATGGGTGCTTTCGTTTGAGGATTGATCCCTTTACGAGCACTTCTTTTGGAAGTTGAGAAAGTACCAAATCCAACCAATGAAACTTTATCACCTTTTTTCAAGGCCTTGGTTACATTTCCTGTAAATGAATCCAAAGCTTTTTTTGCAGCTGCTTTGGAAATTCCAGCGTCAGCCGCGATTGCGTCAATTAATTCTGATTTGTTCATAATTCAAGATTTTTAATTTATTCGATAGAACAAATATAGAAGAATCCTTTATTCAAGCAAGTTTAGGCATGAGAAAAATCACTTTTTTGTTGAAAAATCTAGCTAATTTGTTAATAACCACAGTTATTAGCTCTTTTCTAACCTAAATTCCAACCTGTTTTCTCTTTCAAACCATTGATGAAATCCCGTGCCGACATACGCTTTTTCCCTTGTGGCTGAAGTTCTTCAATGATATAATTTCCTTCTGAATGAGGTATTTGAATTTGATTTTTTTCAAAAGAAATTGTGCCTGGTTTTAAATCTGAATTCACTTGATTGTCAAAATGGCCTTTGTAAATCTTCACCATTCGCGGTTCATCTTCATGGATGAAATTTGTCCAAGCAGCCGGATAAGGACTTAATCCACGGACTTTGTTGTGGATTTTCTCAATCGGTTCCGACCAGTCGATTTCACAATCTTCTTTAAAGATTTTCGGTGCCGATTTTAATTCCCCCAGACTTTCCTGTGGCTTGGCTTCGATTAAATTCTCCTCCAAACCATTTAATGTTTCGATAATGAGTCTTTTTCCTGTTTCAGCCAATTTATCATGAAGTGTCCCGGCATTGTCTTCGGGCAATATCTCAACTTTTTCTTTTAATAAAATATTGCCGGTATCGATTTTTTCATCAATTAAAAAAGTGGTTACACCGGTTTGGGATTCACCGTTGATGATTGCCCAGTTAATCGGCGCCGCACCACGATATTGCGGCAGGAGAGAAGCGTGAAGGTTAAAAGTTCCTTTCACGGGAATTTGCCAAACCTCCTTGGGCAACATCCGAAAAGCGACCACGACAAAGGCGTCAGCATTTAAGGATTTTAATTCTTCCAAAAACTCCGGATTTTTGAGTTTTTCGGGTTGTAGTAATTTTAAATTATTTTCAATGGACAGCTTTGCAACAGCCGATTGAGAAATCTTTTGCCCACGCCCAGCAGGTTTGTCGGGTACGGTAACCACACCTACTACTTCGTGTTTGCTCTTCAAAATTTCTTCCAAACAAATCGCCGCAAATTCTGGCGTCCCCATAAAAACAATCTTCATTATTTATCAACTTTAATTAAAGAATCAATGCCTGAATTTTTCACCAAACCTTCATCAGCCAAATCTTGTAAGGCTTCCAAAACGGATTCTTTCGGCGAATTTACAAACTGAAGAAGGATTTCCTGAATAGTTTTTGGAGAATCTTTTAGAAAATCCAATAACTGCTCCTTGTCCAATTTGGCTTTTGCCTTTTTACAAACATCACAGTTTCCACATTTATTTTTGGGTTTCTCTCCAAAATATCGGAGAATCAGTTTTTCGCGGCAAACCTCTGTTTGGCTTGCATAGTAAATCATATCCTGAAGTCGTTTCCATTGTTTGATTTGAAGGTTTTCAAATTCTTTCCACAAAGTATTCTTCACATAATCTGTTTCCCTCGGACGTAGGAAAATTACATTTTGAAGTTCCCGGCTTCGGTAATAAATGTATCCGGCTTCGCTTAATTTGGCCAGTGTCTTTCTGATTTTCTTTACCGGTTTTTCAAGTTCGCGTGCTATATAAAATTCGCTGATGGATTTTTCGTCTGATAAAATTCCGGGGTGGTGCCGTACCAGGTATTCGAGAATTTGTGTGGGCAGTGATTTGGGGAAATTCAGGTTTTTGGGATTTGCAAACATCTGAACCGTACTGTAGGTTGCGGTTTTCTGAAAAATGATGACTTCTTTACGTTCCAGAAAATCCAGAACTTTCAGTGTTTTATTTTTATCTAATTTGAATTTTTGAACAAATTCGGAGAAATTAAATTCAAGTTTTTGTTCAGGGCGTTCATTTTCGCCAATTTCAAAATAATTGTAAAACATCCGACAAATTTGCCGGTATTCATTTCGATTCGGCAGACCGGATTTAAATATATCTTCAGCTTCTTCCGCCGCGTGTGGTGAGAGAAACAAAATTGCTTCGGAGTCTTTCCCATCGCGCCCGGCACGACCTGCTTCCTGCACATAAGCTTCTAAACTAGACGGCAAATCGAGGTGAATGACCGTTCGCACATTTGCTTTGTCGATTCCCATCCCGAAGGCGTTGGTTGAAACCATAGTTTGCTGGTTGCTTTTGGTCCAATTCTCTTGTTTTTTCTTTTTTTCTTCGTTGGGAAGTCGGGCATGAAAATAATCGGCATCCAATTCTTTTTCCAAAAGGAATTGGGCTACTTCATAAGTTTGTTTTCGCGTTCTTGAAAACACAATTGAAGAACCCGGATTTTTTTTTAGTTCATATACCAAATCGTCCAGTTCATTTTGAGAGGATTGGACTTTGTAAACCAGATTTTCTCTTTTGAGCGAACGCGTAAAAATCCGGCAGTCTTTCAGTTCGAGTGCCGAAACGATTTCTTCACGTGTTTTGGGCGGCGCTGTTGCAGTCAGGGCAAGCATTGTCGCTTTTGGAAATATTTCTCTTATTTTATTGATTTTCAAATAAGAAGGTCGAAAGTCGTGACCCCATTGTGCAATGCAATGCGCTTCATCCACCGCAATGATTTTTACTTCTAATTCAATCAGATTCTGAATGAAACTACGGCTCAAAAGACGTTCTGGCGCTACATAGAGCAATTTTACTTTTCCCAATTGACAACGGGCAAAAACGACGGCTACTTCTTCAGCATTTAGTTGGGAAGTGATGGATTCCGCTCCAATTCCCAATTGATTCAGGCGGTTTACCTGATCCTGCATCAATGCAATTAGCGGAGAAATAACGAGCGTTATTCCTTCCGACATCACGGCCGGAATCTGATAACACAAAGATTTTCCGCCACCAGTCGGTAAGATTGCCAGCGTGTCTTTTCCTTCCAAAACAGCGTCAATGATTTCTTTTTGCGGATATTTAAAATCCGCATAACCCCAATATTTTTTAAGTATTTCCTGTGAACTCGCCACCAATCGGGTTTTTTGTAAAAGTACAAAAGGAAATTGAATTTTCTGAATATTATGTTTTTGTATATTTAGGAATTCAATTCAACTAAACTGGTTTAAATGAATAAACCATTATTCCAAGAAACTCAAAGATTTACACAATGGTGGCTTTGGCTATTGTTGGTTGTCGTGAGCATTTCTATTTTCAGACCGATTTCAGAAGCGATTTCAAATGATCAATCTTTGGATGCCGGACAATGGGTCGGCGTGATTATTTTGGCGGTTGTTATTTTGTTTATGTTTATAATTCGACTCGAAACCCGGATTGACGAAAGGGGAATTTATGTGAAGTTTTTCCCAGTTGTTCCAAAATTCAAATTTTATCCTTGGGAAGAAATTTCCACTGCTGTCGTGCGTAAATATTCGCCGCTGAAGGAATATGGCGGTTGGGGAATTCGTTTCGGGTGGAATGGAAAAGCGTATAATATCAAAGGAAACAAAGGCCTGCAATTAAAATTCAAAAGTGGAAATGCTTTACTCATCGGAACGCAAAAAGCAGAGGAGTTGGAGAAAGTATTGAAAAATATAGAAATTTAAAAATGCAAAAAACCTCACAGATTTGATTTCCGTGAGGTATTTATTATTCGAATTTCGAGCTTCGAATTTCGAGCTTCGAATTTCGAAACTCAATTAAAGATCAAATTTAATTCCCTGAGCCAAAGGTAAATTCGTTGTATAATTGATGGTGTTGGTCTGTCTTCTCATATAAACTTTCCAAGCATCCGAACCCGACTCACGTCCGCCTCCGGTTTCTTTTTCACCACCAAAAGCACCTCCGATTTCTGCCCCGGAAGTACCGATGTTTACATTGGCGATTCCACAATCTGAACCTGCAGCACTCAGGAATTTTTCTGCTTCGCGCAAATTATTGGTCATAATTGCAGAAGAAAGTCCTTGAACCACACCGTTTTGCAGTTCGATGGCATTTTCTACATCACCCGAATATTTAATCAAATACAAAACCGGTGCGAAAGTTTCGTGCTGAACGATTTCCAAATCGTTTGTTACTTCGGCAATCGCAGGTTTTACGTAGCATCCGCTTTCGTAACCTGAACCTTTCAAAACGCCACCTTCGACTAAAATGGTTCCGCCTTGTGCTTTGACTTGTTCCAAAGCGCCAAGGTAAGCATTGACCGCATCTTTGTCGATCAGAGGTCCTACGTGGTTATTTTCATCCAAAGGATTTCCGATTTTCAACTGTCCGTAAGCCGCAACGATTGCGTCTTTTACTTTGTCATACATAGATTCGTGAATGATCAAACGACGTGTCGAAGTACATCTTTGTCCTGCTGTTCCTACTGCTCCGAAAACGGCACCGATTACGGTCATTTTTACATCGGCATCCGGCGTCACGATGATGGCGTTGTTTCCACCTAATTCCAATAAAGAACGACCTAATCTCGCCGCAACTTCCTGCGCCACGATTTTTCCCATTCGGGTGGAACCGGTTGCTGATAACAAAGGAACTCTTTTGTCTTTTGACATGAATTCTCCGACTTTATAATCGCCGTTGATTAAACAAGAAATACCTTCCGGTAAATCGTTTTCTTTTAAAACTTCCTGAATGATTTTCTGACAAGCTACCCCGCACAAAGGCGTTTTTTCACTTGGCTTCCAGATTACTACGTCACCACAAATCCAAGCCAGAGCCGCATTCCACGACCAAACCGCTACGGGAAAGTTGAACGCTGAAATTACTCCGACGATCCCTAACGGATGGTATTGTTCGTACATTCTGTGTCCGGGACGTTCGGAATGCATGGTGTGTCCGTAAAGCATTTTGGCTTGTCCGGTGGCAAAATCACAGATGTCAATCATTTCCTGCACTTCACCCAAACCTTCCTGATAGGATTTTCCCATTTCGTAGGAAACCAATTTCCCTAAATCGGCTTTATAATGTCTTAATTTATCTCCGAACTGACGTACGATTTCGCCTCTTTTCGGAGCCGGAGTTGTTCTCCAAACCTTGAAAGCTTCTTGAGCCGAAGCGATTACTTTTTCGTAATCTTCTTGAGTCGTTGCTTTTACTTTTCCGATTAATTTTCCGTCAACCGGCGAATGAGATTCAATGATTTCTCCATTTGAAAACCAATTCGAACCAGTTGAAGTTCCTTCGTTTATTTCGTTTAAACCTAATTTTTTGAGTTCGTTTTGTATCATTTTAATTCTTGATTTTTTGAATTTATCAAAGGTAAGAATTATGACTTAAGAAAAACGAATAATCCAGAAGCAATTCCCGCTCTATGAGAATTATTAGAAGGGATTAAGCTCGATTCAAATGAAAGGTAAAAAGTTTGTCGCCCCAAACCATGCAAGCAGCTCCGGCTTCGTCCAAATCAATGGTAAATTGTTCAACTGGTTCGGGAGCATTAAAAGTTGGAATTATTACTCGAAGTACGTCTTTGGACTCATCATATTGAGTGCCCCATTGGTTCCATTCTTTGTTAAAAATCACTATGGTTTCTTTTTCGTCGGGAATGGTGTACAAACTGTATTTCCCAGCCGGCAGTAATTTCCCTTCAATCAAAACATCTTGGTTGACCTCAAAAACAGTGGCTTCATTGGCGCCGGTTCTCCAAACTTTACCATAAGGAACAATGTCCTTTCCAAATTCTCTTCCTTTCAGAAATGGACGGCTGTAGGTAATTTCCACGTTCAAATCTTCAATCTGTGTTTGGATGGTGTCCAACGGACTCACACGATTGTTGGATGCAGTTTGTGCATTTGCAAACGAAAAAATGAAGAGAAAAAATACGGTAAATAAACTGGTTGTTTTCATTTTGATGAAATTAGGACTTTTACAAATTTACGATTTCCGCTCGTCAAATTGGCAAGTTCTGTGCCAGTAAAGGGGCGGAATTATTAAAATTTCCCAAATTCTCCTATTTTGACTTTTGACTAAGCGAGCATTCGGATGGAAAGTTTCACGCCTTCAATCAATTGATCGATTTCCTCTTTGGAATTGAAAACCGCAAAGGAAGCCCGAACCGTTCCGGGAATTCCAAAATGTCGCATGATCGGCTGCGCACAATGATGTCCGGTTCGCACCGCAATTCCTTTTTTGTCGAGGATCATTCCGACATCGGAAGGATGAACACCCGGTAAATTCAGGTTAAATGAAACCGCGCCCGACCTTGGCACATCTTTTCCGTAAATCACAACTTCTTCCAGTTCGGACAATTTTTCGCTAGCATAGGAGAGAAGCTGATCTTCATACCTATGAATAGTTTCAATCCCAATCGAATTGATGAAATCAATCGCCGTTCCCAAAACGATATTTCCCGCTATGTTCGGCGTTCCTGCTTCGTATTTAAAAGGCAATCCGGCGTAGGTCGAATGATCCATCCAAACTTCTTTGATCATTTCTCCGCCACCGTGATAGGGCGGAAGTTCGTTCAGGATTTCTTCTTTTCCGTATAAAACTCCGGTTCCGGTCGGTGCATACATTTTGTGTCCTGAGAAAACCAAAAAATCACAATCAAGTTTTTGAACATCTACTTTTGTATGGGGAATGGATTGCGCCGCATCAATCAAAACCCAAGCGCCCACCTGATGTGCTTTTTCGATGATTTTTTCAATGGGATTGATAATTCCCAATGCATTGGATATCTGATTAACCGCTACGAGTTTCGTGTTAGGTGTTAGGAGTTCGTCTAGTTTTTCAATCTGCAAACTTCCGTTTTCGTTCAATGGAATGTATTTCAACTTAGCGCCGGTTCTTTCGCAAAGCATTTGCCAGGGGACGATGTTGGAATGGTGTTCAATTCCGGTGATGAGAATTTCATCGCCCGCCTTGATTATGTCTCTCAAAACGCTGGCAATCAGATTGATTCCTTCGGTGGTTCCTTTGGTGAAAAGTACTTCGTGCGCTTGTTTGGCGTTGATGAAATTTTTGATTTTTTCACGCGAATTTTCCATCATCACCGTTGCTTCCTGACTGATGGTGTGAATGCCCCGATGGACATTTGAATTGAAATTTGAGTAATAATTATCAATGGCGTTGAGAACGATTATGGGTTTTTGGGAAGTCGCTGCATTGTCGAAATAAATCAGCGAATTTCCGTTTACTTCACGTTCTAAAATGGGGAATTGGGCGCGTATATCTTGTATATTGAAACTCAATTTAAAGTCTTTTTTGAATGAAAAAACAAAGTTATTCAATTCAAACGGCTTAGGAAATGATTTAGGTCAAATTAATATTTAAAATCCTTTCTCAAATACGGTTTTAAATCTTCATAAGACACAAATAAATTGAAATATCCATAGGCATAAGGTGTCAATTCATATAAACCATAATGAAAGGTAACTCCTTTTTTAGATAGCGTAAAGTTTTCGGAATAGTAAATTTCTTCGGCTAAAAAAGGTGTGGTTTCGGGTTCATTCAATTTTACTCCGGCCGGAATATTGTGTTCTTTCCGAACAGCTTTGTCCAAAATATTATTGATTTCTTTGGTGTGCTTTAAATCAAGTACATCACTGATTTCGAGCCATTTGTTTTTTCTTTTGTCGTAAGTGTAATAAATTTCATGCGACATTCCGTGTGCACCGCCCGTGTATAAATATTGAAAATAACGCATCACCAAATAATCTTTTCCGTTCAGATAAGGCGAGAAACTTTCCATAATCTGATGATTGTACATAGAGGCATAAAACTGGCTGGAATTTTCCAATATATCTTCGACTTCCGCTCTGTAGTCGCGTTCGAAATTTTCAATATTTTTTCGGGAGAAACTTTGAAAATCCAAATAAGTTGAGTCAATGTTTTGCACCAGTTCTCTTTGAAGTTTCAAGTCTTTTGGCAGGTAGAAATCAATTTCATAAGTTCCTTTCACGGTATCGGAATATTCTTCTTTGGGAATGATAATTTCCTTACTGGCATTGTAATGTATGATTTCGGTATAATTTTCTTTCGGAACTTTTTTCAGATCAAAAGGAAGAGTTTTCTCTCCTTTTTTCCAAGTGCCTTTGAAGGTGTCATTAGCATAAGTTCCGCTAAAAGTTTCTATAAATTCGCCGTCATCATAAGTCGAAAAAGCCAGTTGGGGAGAAGATTGGTAAATTTCTATTGGAATTTCTTGTGAATGGTAATAATAACTCCCGAAATAAGCTCCTTGTTCGCTAGAGAATTCGCCTTGTTTCAAAAGTTCCATCGTTACCGGATATTTCCCGATTTTTCCCTCCAGAATTAAATAATCCTCGGTTTGAGCGGAAAGAAAAAGGCTGGAAAATAAGAATAAAAGTGCAGCAATTAATTTCATATCAGAATTTTGAAAGCTAAACTTAGCAAATATTATTCCCGATTGGAGAAAAAATTCAAAATCTTCTCCGCTCTCGAATTTCCTACAACTTCCGCTAATTCCTCTTTGGTAGCGGATTTGATTCGTTTTACCGATTTAAATTTCCTCAATAGTTCCTGAATGGTTTTCTCGCCTACGCCGGGAATTCCTTCCAGTTCCGAATTGAAACTGCTTTTGCTTCTTCGGTTTCGGTGTTTGGAAATTCCAAACCGATGCGATTCATTTCTGACATGTTGCAAAACTTTCAGAGTTTCAGAGGTTTTGTCCAAATAAAGCGGAATGGAATCGCCGGGAAAGAAAATTTCTTCCAGCTTTTTGGCAATCCCGATGACCGTTACTTTTCCACGTAAACCCAATTTGTCGATGCTCTTCAAAGCCGCGCTGAGCTGGCCTTTTCCACCATCGATCAAAATCAGTTGTGGCAATTCGCCTTCTTCTTCCAAAACTCGTTTGTAACGCCGATAAATCACTTCTTCCATCGTGGCGAAATCATCGGGTCCTTCCACGGTTTTTACATTGAAAATCCGATAATCCTTTTTGCTCGGTTTGCCATCTTTGAACACCACGCAAGCCGAAACCGGATGGGTTCCCTGGATATTGGAATTGTCAAAACCTTCGATGTGTCGAGGTTCCACGGGCATTCGCAAATCCTTTTTCATTTGCGCCATGATTCGGTTGGTATGACGGTCCGGATCGACGATTTTGATTTGTTTCAATTGTTCGAGTCGATAATATTTTGCATTTCGTTCCGAAAGTTCAACCAAACGTTTTTTATCGCCGATTTGCGGCACCGAAATTTTTATATCGGGAATTTCCAATTCGAGTGGAATCGACAAAAAGATTTCTTTTGAATGACGGCCAAATCTTTCCAGAATTTCCACAATCGCTTCTTCCAATAATTCTTCGTTGGACTCATCCAATTTCTTTTTCAATTCCAAAGTATGCGATTGAATGATCGCGCCGTTATTGACACGAAGGAAATTCACATAAGCAGAAGTTTCGTCGGAAATGATACTGAAAACATCCACATTTCCAATCGTAGGACTGACCACAGTGGATTTGGCCTGATGATTTTTAACCAAATCAATTTTTTCCTTGATGGATTGCGCCGTTTCAAAATCGAGTTTGGCTGCCATATCTTGCATCAAATCCGTCATATAGCGAATGGCATCGTTGTAATTTCCTTTGATGATTTCACGAACTGCTTGTATGTTTTTATCGTAATTTTCTTCGGATTGAAAACCTTCACAAGGTCCTAAACAGTTTCCTATATGGTATTCCAGGCAGACTTTGAATTTTCCGGCTTCGATGTTTTTTGGCCTTAAATCATAATTGCAGGTTCGAAGCGGATAAATCTCTTTGATTAAATCGAGCAATGCATTTAAAATCAAAACAGAAGCATAAGGTCCGAAATATTCCGAACCGTCTTTGATGAGTTTTCGGGTTTTGAAAACGCGTGGAAATGCTTCGTTTTTGATGCAAATCCAGGGATAGGTTTTATCGTCCCGAAGCATCACATTGTACTTCGGTAAATATTTTTTAATCAGATTGTTTTCGAGCAAAAGCGCATCAAATTCCGTATCGACCACAATGGTCTGAATGTCGGCAATCTTGCTGACGAGCAATCTTGTTTTTCCGGAATCATGGGTTTTGGTGAAATAGGAGGAGACTCGTTTTTTCAGATTTTTGGCTTTGCCGATGTACAAAATCTTTCCGGTTTTATCGTAGTATTGATAAACACCGGGAGAATTGGGCAAAGTCTGAACGATAAGTTTTAAATTTTCCTGCATCTGAGCTAACAAAGTTCGCAAGATTTTTTGGGAATTGGGAATTTACTTTCTTTCCTGCCAGATTTGAGGATTTCGAGAAGTATGGAAAACAGCGTAAATTTTTATGCAACTTTCAGCTTCGAAAAATTCATAATGAATACCGTAAGGAAAAGTATCCAAGAAAATTATTCTAGAATTTTAATACTTAATCTCAAAATATTGAGGGTTTTCTTTGATTAGGTTTATTTTATTACGAAAATCGGATGAGAATTTTTTGGAGAGAATAGTGTTTATTTTAGAATACCACTGCGTGATATCTTTTAAATCATCCTTTACATATTTTGAGTAGAAAATTTTAATTGCCATTTTCAATATCTTTCAGAAAAGCTTCCATCTCTTCTTCCGATAAACTATTTTCAGGATTTTCTTCCATTTCCTTTTTTCTTCTGATTACTTCGTCTATCTGCCATTGCGGTATTTCCATGTTTTGATCCAGATAACGATCTTTCAGAAAAGACACATAATCATTGACTTGTCTGAGTAAGTCGGGCGGAAGTTCGTGAAGATTTTTTTCAATGTCTTGTATGGTAGGTTCCAAAATGCTCATATCCACAAATTTAAATAAATTTCCTCTAATCATCCCACTTTCCTCACTACAATTTCTTCCCCAATGTACACCAGTAATTTAGTGTGAACCCAATAGCCCATTTTCTCCAGACTTCTTGCATAATGATTGATTTGTTGAACGTGTTTTTCCTGTTTACCGCCCGTTTTATAATCGATAATCGTACATTGATTTTCTTTCAAAGCAATCCTATCCGGACGAATGATTTCACCCAAATCATCTATGAAATCTCGTTCGTTCAGAATTTTAAATTCATCCGAAAAATAAGTCGCTAAATCCGGATGATGAATGATTTCCAACATCAGTTTTTTCATTCCGGGAATTTCTTCCTGTCGGATTTCACCTGCATTCAAAGCCTTTTTTAGTACAGGTTCCACGTCTTTTTCGGTATAAATAAATTCCATCAATCCGTGTACTAAATCGCCATAAACGATTTCTTTTTTCTTTTTCCAACGTTTGGACGATTCTTTACTGATTTGAATTCGGTTTTCCCAATTTTCAACCACAAACGGCAAAGTTTCTGTCAGATTTTCCGAAGTTTTGGGTTGGGAAATTCTTCCTTTTTGGCCTTTTAGAATGATTTCATCTTCGCCGGAAAATTCTTCATTAAAATAAACCGCCACGCCGTTTTTGGCATCTTTTGGCGTGATGATGTAAAGTTGTTCTACCGCACGCGTCGTCGCTACGTATAACAAATTCAGGTTGTCGATCAGAAATTCGTTTCTTTCTTTGTCGATGATTTCCTTAATTTCATTCGAAACTTCTTCCAGATTTCCGAAGGAATCCATAATAAATTCCTCAAAAGGCAACTCTTCTTTCTGAATCGGAATCCAGAATTTATCGACTTTCACGCGATCGCCCCAACTCGCAAATGGAATCATCACCACTGGAAATTCCAGTCCTTTGGATTTGTGAATGGTCATCAGCTGAACGGCATCCACGCCTTCGGGAGAAGAAATGCTCAGTTTTTCCTTTTGCAAATCCCAATGCTCCAGAAATCTTTGCAAATTGTACTCGTTTTGCATCGAATATTCCAAAACATAATCCAGAAAATATTGCAAATAAGCCGTTTCATTTTGACTCAAATCAAAAGCTTTGATGGTTTTTTCGGTAAAATCATAAAGTGAAACCGAAGGCGAAAAAGCAAATGAAATATCGATTTCGATTTCTTTGAGAAAGTTTTTCAAGGATTGTTTCCTTTCCAAAACCGGCTTTATTTTTTCGGTAATGTCCACAAAAGGATGGTTTTTCAATTCGTTTAATTGAATTAAAAATTCTGCCAAAGAAACTTTGTCTTCTTCGTTGGAAATGGTTTTGAAAAACAATTCAATGAGTTGAATTTCAGGCGAGTTCGATAAAAGCAAAGACTCGGAAGAAATAATCGGAATTTGTTTTTCGGACAGGAATTCGGCAATTTTTTTTCCTTCGGCTTTGGTCCGATGCAAAATCGCAATTTCACCCAATTGAAAACCTTGTTCCTGAGCTGAATTTAGATTTTTCAGCAATTGCCCGAGAACTTCTTCGTCATAATTATAATCCTCGGTTTCGCCTTTTTTGGCAATGAAATTCAATTGAACAAATCCGCCTTCTTTGTGATTGCTCAATTGTTGGTTTCCTTCGGCATATAAGTTCCGATAATCTTCGTTGAGACTTTCTGCGATTTTGGTGTAAAATTCATTGTTGAATTCAATGATATTTCGGTGGCTACGCCAGTTTCGGGGAAGATTTTCCACCAAAATGTCGAGTTCGTCTTTTCGATTGATCAAATCCACCATTTGCTCCGGATTTCCGCCGCGCCAGCGATAAATCGATTGTTTGGCGTCGCCCACGAGCATCACCGTATCGGAACTTGCTCGGGCATTTTCCACAAGCGGCAATAAATTCTGCCATTGAAGCGTGGAAGTATCCTGAAATTCATCGATGAAATAATGATGAAAACGATTGCCAATTCGCTCATATATAAAGCCTGAAGGCTGTTTTTGGAGGTTGGCACTGATGAGTTTATTGAACTCAGAAATCAATAAAACATTGTTGTCTTCCTTGATGGTTTCGATTGATTTTTCGACTTCATTGATGATGCTCAACGAAGTAATCGTGCGCTGAATTCCTTGCCAAACCGCCAATTCACGTAAGATTTCAACTGCTTCGTCTGAAAGTGAAATTAGTTCGGGTGCAATTTGTTCGATTGTGTTTTTGGCGATGGATGAAGCTTTACCGGAACACCATTTTTTAGGATCGGTATTGGATTTGAAAGCCAAATGACGACTTCCGGGGAATTCAAAATTTTCGTTTTGAAGTTTATTGAAAAATCCGATGAAACCCGAATTTCCATACGAAAAATCATCAGCAGAAATTTGGTTGGTTTCCAAAATTTGAAACGCCTTTTTTCCGATTTCAATCAGTTTGTTTTTTTGAGTTGAAACATTTCGGTAAACGGTTTTTCGAAACTCATTAAATTCTTCCAGATTAAACTTTTGAAGATTGGCCAGTTTGACCAAATGGGTGTCCGAATAAAGCGTTTTGGCGTTCTGAATGAGTTCGCGCGTAATGTCCCAGGAACGGTTTTCGTTCAGATTGTCAATGGCGATTTCGATCAAAACCGAAGTCAGGGTTTCATCTTCTCCTATTTTTGAAAACAATTGATTGACAGAGTCTTCCAGCAAAGTGTCCAATTCCATTTCCACATTAAAATTGGAGGAAAGCCCCAAATCCTGCGCAAAAGATTTCATCAGTCTAAGGTTGAATTTATCAATCGTACTGACCGAAAACCGCGAATAATTATGCAGGATTTTGGTCAGCATTTCTTTGGATCGCTGATGAATGATTTCCGGTGCTAGATCCAGTTCATTGCTCAGCATTTGTAAATCCTGATTTTCTGTGAAATTGTTTTGTGAAAACTTTTGAAGTTGCTCGAGAATTCTCTCTTTCATTTCGTTCGCAGCCTTATTGGTAAAGGTAATTGCGAGGATCGACTCAAAAGCAAAAGGATTTTTACTCGACAAAAGAATGGACAGATATTCTTTGACCAGTGTGTAGGTTTTTCCCGCGCCGGCCGAGGCATTGTAGATTTTGAAATCGTTAGGTTGCAGCATTATTGAATTAAAAATTAAAAATGATAAATTTTAAATGCCCTTCGACTCCGCTCAGGGTAACAGGTTAAATGTAAAGATTTATTTTTTGATTAAACTCTTCAAATAGTCGATTATTAATTCAGTGGAATTGGGTTTCCCTTGTATGTAGTTTTCGGCAGCATTTCCGCGAAGTTTTCTTTCGTCTTCATTTGCAATTAAATTCGTCATTTTTTGGTCAAAATCATATTGGTCAATAAAACGAACGGCACCCTGATTTTCCAACAAATCAATGGCTTCGAAATAGTTTTCATAATTCGGTCCGAAAATAATCGGAACACCAAAAACAGTCGGCTCCAAAGTGTTATGAACACCGGTTTTGGTAAATCCACCACCGACATAAGAAAGATCGGAATAAGCATAAATTTTGGTCAGCATCCCGATGGTATCTAGAATCAAAATTTGAGAATTCTCGATTTGATTTTGATCGGATTTTGTATAAACTGCTGTTTTCTTATTGATTTTTTCAGATAAAGAAAGAATTTCCTTTTCCTTGATGTTGTGCGGCGCAAAAATCAGTTTCCAGTCATCGGGCATTTTTTCATTGATGAATTTTACCAGAATTTCTTCGTCATCGGGCCAAGTACTTCCGGCAACAATGAGTTTTGAATTTCCTTTGAATTTTTCGATGAATTCCACTCGGGCATTGGCTTCACGGATTTCTTTCACACGGTCAAAACGCGTATCGCCCGAAACGGTGACTTTCTCAATCCCGATGGATTCCAATAAATTTTTTGAGTCGTTGTCCTGCACAAAGAAATGCTCGATCCCGGCAATTATTTTTCGGAACCAACTTCCAAATGGACGGAAAAATAAAATATCCTCTTTGATGACCGCTGAAATCACGATGACCGGAATATCCTTTTTCTGTAAACGCTTTAAAAGATTGTACCAATATTCATATTTCACCAAAATCAAAACTTCGGGATGAAGGATTTTAATCAATTGTTTGGCATTTTTCGGCGTGTCGAGCGGTAAATAAAAAATATAATCGGCACCTTGATAATCCTTTCTGACTTCGTATCCGGAAGGCGAAAAGAAACTGACGGCGAGTTTATGATGAGGAAATTCTTTTTTGATTTTTTCCATCACGGGACGACCTTGTTCGAATTCGCCCAAAGAAGAACAATGCACCCAGATGACTTTGTCGTCAGGCGAAATTGCTTGTTTCATTTTGTTTTTCCAGTTTTTTCTGCCGGAAATCCAAAGATTGGCTTTGGGATTGAAATGAGCGGCTATGGAAACGGCAAAGCCATACATTTGGATGAAAAAAGTGTACAGTGCCTGCATTTTAATTTTTTTTGTACAAGAATTTTTTGAGTTCTTCGGTGGTTACGCAAATGTCATAACCTTTTTTCAATAAACCTTTGATGAGTTGGATATCGCCTGTCCAGATTTTGTGTCTGATTTGCAAATGAAGAGCGATAAAGAAAAAATCATCTGGATCAATATCTTTTACAATTTCAAAAGCTTCTTTCAGATATTTTTTTTCTATTTCGGAAGATTTATAAAAAGTAATTTTTGAAGTAAGTTGTTTCAAATCTTGGTTAATTTGAAGCCTGGTTTTTCCCGTATATTTAAGGAGATCCGAAAAGTGATTATTGACCTCAGTAAGGATAAATTCGGGTGCTGAAATCTGAATATTGCTTTTGGAAGTCAGAATTTCAGCAATCGCCCCATTGGGATTATAAAGTGCACTAATGAGTAGATTGCTGTCCGAAATAACTATCATAATCCAGTCCCATTTCTTTAAACCATCTTTTCGTTCCGGCCTTATTTACCTTTTTTGAAAGCTCCATTATATGTTTTTCCTTTTCTTCTTCGGTCATAAGGTCAAAGGGAGCAGGTTCGGAAGTTTTGTTTTTTGCATTTTTGGGAACGTATTCAATGTCAATACCCATCCGCTTGGCAATGCGGATCAGCAGTTCCAAATCTTCTTTCGAGGCTTTATTTACAATCAGCGTGTCCATCGGAAATGATTTATCTCACAAAGATAGGCAAAACTCCACAAAATTTTCGCCATTTTCCCTTAATCACTACATTTGCTTAAATTTCAGAATATGCGCAAATTACAAATGGTTGATTTGGGTGCACAGTACCAGAAAATCAAAAAAGATATAGACGAAGCCATTCAGGGGGTCATTGATTCTTCAGCATTTATTAACGGCCCTGAAGTGAAAAATTTCCAGACAGAACTGGAATCTTATTTAAACGTTAAACACGTCATTCCTTGCGGAAACGGAACCGATGCTTTGCAAATCGCTTTGATGGCGCTGGATTTGAAGCCGGGCGATGAAGTCATCACAGCCGATTTTACATTTGCGGCGACCGTGGAAGTCATTCATCTTTTGGGATTGAAATCGGTTTTGGTCGATGTGGATTATGATACGTTTTTAATTGATCCGGAGAAAATTCGCGCAGCCATTACACCAAAAACCAAAGCGATCATTCCCGTGCATTTGTTTGGTCAATGTGCCAATATGGATGAAATAAATAAGATTGCAAAAGAGCATAATTTATTTGTAATCGAAGATACCGCACAGGGCATTGGAGCTGATTTCAAAGGTGAAAAAGCGGGAACCATCGGAACGATCGGAACGACTTCATTTTTCCCTTCCAAAAATTTGGGATGCTACGGCGATGGCGGAGCAATTTTTACCAATGATGATGCTTTGGCGCATAAAATGCGTGGAATATGTAACCACGGAATGTACCAAAGATATTACCACGATGAAATTGGCGTGAATTCAAGGTTGGACAGCATTCAAGCAGCGATTTTGAGAGTGAAATTGCATCATTTGGACGAATACAACAAAGCGCGCAGAAAAGCGGCCGATTTTTACAATGAAGCTTTTCAGGATATCCCTGAATTATTGACACCTGCCAAAGCAGATAATTCCACCCACGTTTATCATCAATACACGCTTCGTGTGACCAATGGAAAACGCAATGAATTAAAAGAATTTTTAGAGTCCAAAGGCATTCCGGCGATGATTTATTATCCGGTTCCTTTGCGAAAACAAAAAGCGTATGATACAGGAAATTATAAGGACACCGATTTCCCGAATACCAATAAATTAATCGAAGAAGTAATTTCGTTGCCGATGCATACGGAATTGGATAAAGAACAATTGGAGTTTATCAAAGAGTCGGTATTGGAATTTTTCACGAGCTAAATTTGGGTTACGAATTCGCATAATCACAAACTTGAAACATTGAACTTGAAACAAAAAATTTTAGTCACCGGCGGATTAGGATACATTGGCTCTCACACTGCGGTAGCATTACAGGAAGCCGGATATGAAGTCGTTATCATCGATGATTTATCCAATTCCGAATTATTTGTATTGGATCGAATCACTCAAATCACGGGAATCGAACCTGAATTTCATCAGATAGATTTAAAGGATGCTGATTTGGTCAATGAGTTTTTTCAAAACAACAAAGTCGATGGTGTCATTCATTTCGCAGCGCACAAAGCCGTAGGCGAAAGCGTTCAGAAGCCTTTAATGTATCATAAAAACAATCTTTTGGGATTGCTAAATGTATTGGAAGCAATGAAAGAAAACGAAGTGGATCATTTCATTTTCAGTTCTTCTTGTACGGTTTACGGTCAGGCCGATAAAATGCCGATTGACGAGTCGGCTCCGATCAAAAAAGCAGAATCGCCTTATGCCAAAACCAAACAAATAGGCGAGGAGATTTTAGAAGATTTCGTAGCGGCTTTTGAAAAAAACGTGATTTCCTTGAGGTATTTCAATCCGGTGGGTGCACATCCGAGTGCTTTGATTGGAGAATTACCCAAAGGCGTTCCCAATAATTTAGTGCCCTTTGTTACACAGACAGCAGCCGGAATGCGTGAATTTTTATCGGTGTTTGGAAGTGATTATCCGACCCGTGACGGAACGGCCATCCGGGATTATATCTATGTTTGCGATTTGGCGGATGCACACGTAAAAGCTTTGACAAGATTAATTCAAAAGCAAAATAAATCCAACTTGGAAGTTTTCAATTTGGGAACGGGCATTGGTTCAACGGTTTTGGAAGTGGTGAAAGCTTTTGAAACGGTCAATAATCTGAAATTGAATTATAAATTGGTCGAGAGAAGAGCAGGGGACATCATTGAAGCTTTTGCGGACAATAGTTTAGCGGAAAATGAATTGGGATGGAAACCTGAAACTTCGCTGGAAGAATCGATGCGTACGGCTTGGGAATGGCAGAGGAGCCTCCCCTAACCCCTCCGAAGGAGGGGAATTCGTTCTTTACGAACTTCGAATTTCGGACTTCATCAAACGAAAAATAATTCGTAATTTTGACCATTCTATGGAAGTAATCATCAAAGAAGACGGAAGGGTACAAAAACCGGAATGGTTGCGTGTGAAACTGCCTACGGGTAAAAAGCACCGTGAGTTGCGTGGTTTGGTTGATAAATACAAACTCAACACGATTTGCCAAAGTGGAAGTTGTCCGAATATGGGCGAATGCTGGGGCGCAGGAACCGCGACTTTTATGATTTTAGGAAACATTTGTACACGTTCATGTGGATTTTGCGGTGTGAAAACCGGTCGTCCCGAACAAGTCGATTGGGAAGAGCCTGAAAAAGTGGCGCGTTCCATCAAACTGATGCAAATCAAACACGCGGTTCTGACTTCTGTGGATCGCGATGATTTGAAAGATATGGGTTCTATCATTTGGGCGGAAACCATTGGCGCGGTTCGGAGAATCAGTCCGGGAACGACGATGGAAACTTTAATTCCCGATTTTCAGGGAAACACAAAAATGCTGGATCGAATTCTGGAAGCCGCTCCTGAAGTGATTTCGCACAATATGGAAACGGTGAAAAGACTGACGCGCGAAGTGAGAATTCAAGCGAAATATGAACGCAGTTTGGAAGTTTTGCGTTACTTAAAAGAGCAAGGTCAGCCGAGAACCAAAACGGGTGTTATGCTTGGTTTGGGCGAAACGGAAGACGAGGTTTTTGAAACCATTCAGGATGTCAGAAATGCCAATGTGGACATCATCACGATTGGGCAGTATCTGCAGCCGACCAAAAAACATTTGCCAGTTCGTTCCTTTATCACACCGGAACAGTTCAAAGCATACGAAATTTTTGCGAAAGATTTGAGCTTCCGTCACGTAGAAAGTGGTCCGTTGGTGCGTTCTTCTTATCACGCTGAGAAGCATATTCTTTAGAGGTAAGGTTGGTAGAGAAAATAGAGAATAGAAGATAGAAAATAGATACATTATACAATAATTCACTATTCAACAATTCACTTTTACACCTACCTATTCAAACTTTCTTTATTCTATTTTTGAAGAAATAATTTTATGAAAGTAAAGCTGTTGACCATTGGGGATGAAATATTAATCGGTCAAACGGTCGATACGAATTCCGCCTACATTGCACAAAAACTAAACGGAATTGGATTGGAAGTAGAAGAAATTATTTCCATTGCCGATCGTTCCGAAACCATCATACAAGCACTTCAAAATTCAATTTCCGAAACCGATGTTTTGATTACAACCGGCGGATTGGGGCCGACCAATGATGATGTGACTAAGCTGGCTTTGTGCGAATTTCTAGATACCGAGTTGATTTTGGATGAATTCGTATTGAAAGAACTCGAAGAGCGTTTTGCCAAACAAGGTCGGGAATTGAACAAACTCAATCGCAATCAAACTTTATTACCCAAAAAATCGATTGCGTTGCGAAATATTTTGGGAACGGCTCCGGGCATCTGGACGGAATTTCAAAATACCATTATCATCAATCTTCCCGGTGTTCCGTTTGAAATGAAAAATCTGATGAAAACGGAAGTTTTGCCTCGGCTTCAACAAAAATTCAATTTGCCTTTTGTGGTTCATCGGTTTTTATCGGTTTCGGATTATCCGGAAAGTGAGTTGGCCATTGCGTTGGAAGGTTGGGAGAATAATTTGCCTCAACATCTGCATTTTGCTTATTTGCCCGAGAGAAATAAAATCAAATTAAGGATTACCGGAATTGGAAAAGTCAAATCCGTAATGGAAAAGGAAATCGATGCGGAAGTCGAAAAGCTGGTTCCATTGATTGGTGATCGTTTGGACTCTACAACTCGCGATACGATTGAAATAATTCTGGGCGAAAAACTCAAAGATTTAAATTTAAGCATTGCCACGGCAGAAAGCTGTACCGGTGGAAATATTTCCTTTCTGCTCACTTCAGCGCCGGGTAGTTCGGAATATTTCAAAGGCGGAATTGTTTCGTATGCAACCGAAGTGAAAGAAAGGGTTTTAGGCGTTTCCAACGAATTAATCCAAAAACACACGGTGGTAAGCAGTGAAGTAGCCGAAGCAATGGCAAAAGGCGTTCGCGAACATTTACAAACGGATGTCGGTGTTTCTACCACAGGCGTTGCCGGTCCGGCGAAAGGGGAAGATGGCAAAGAAGTCGGCACGATTTGGATTGGGATAGCCGATAAAAATTCGGTGACAAGCGTGAAATATTTCTTTCCTTATCTGGAGCGCGAAGATTTTATCGCACAAGTTTCCCGATTGGCTTTGCAGAATGTTTTCAAATTTCTGAACGGAAAAATTTAGCATTTACAAGGTTTTCGACTTCGTCTTTCGATGTCGCGGTTGCTGAGTGGGTAAATTTTTAATCCAATGTAGAAATCTTCACCGTGAAGTTTTTGGTGGGGAATAAATATAGGAAGTAAATTTTCACTGCCGATGATAAGTGGACCATATCGGAGAAAGGCACCCATTTGAAAATTTTTGTATTCATAAGCCGAAACAGAAGCGCCATAGGCGAATTTATGTTGGCTCACAATGTAGGAAGCATTGATGATATTGCTTCTTTTCAAGCTGTTTTCAAAGATGGGAAGACGTTGCACAACATCTATGTTTAGGTATTGATTTACGCCAATATTTTTACTTGCATTAAAATGAAGACTTGTCGGCAGTCCGATTTTAAAATCGTTTGAAACCAAGGATTGAGCTGGGTTTCCGTAAATTTCATTGCTGATGATTTGGGCGTATTGTTCGGGCGATTCGAATTCAATGTCTTCCAAATTTGAATTATTAGTGTACTGAAAGTTTTCGCCCAAAAAATGATGAAGAAATCCATCAAAATTTACCCATCCGACGTCTAGTAAATTGGCCGAAATTTTCAAATCATAATCATCGTCATTTCCCGCATAATTCACAAAAGCGAACCCAAAGTCAAATCCGAAACCGTTTCCTTGCGATTGATAATTATAGGTTTCATTTTCAAAGTCATAGCCCGTTGCATAGCCGATTTCGATATCAAAATCTGATACGAAAAGATTTTTTTGATTGGCGAGCGAACCGTCTTCTAATACGATGTCTTCGTTTTCACGCCGCATCACAGCATTTTCGTTGTTTTTCAGGTAAAAAGCATCATGAGCCATTAGGTATTTAATATTGACGCCCGCAATCCATTGATAGTCAGAGTTGAATGGGATTTCTGTTGCGAGGTTGAGTCCAATTTCTGTCCAATTCATAAAATTGGCTTCAAAAGGGCTTAAGTTATAAAGTACGGGTTCGAGAATTTCCTGATTGGTAAATTGAAGATAATTGTCCACATCAATAATTGAGCTCTGTGTACGGAGTTTTGAAAAGATGCCAACAGAAAAATCCTTCTCCGCAATTGTAAAATTGTATGAGGCAGAAGGTCCCATGATTTCATTGCTGAAATGATATCCGGTTATGTCTTTGTTGTAATAATCCCATACTTTTTTGGTGTTTTCTCCGGTTATGTTTTCTCCGATGTTTGCTTCTCTGATTTCACCGCTTGTCAATCCTAGAATGCTTGTTTTTGAAATATAGCCATAGCTGTTTTGAATAAAGATGTTTTCTGAAAATAAGTGAACATCCCATTGATTAGGATTAAGAAAGCTTTGGGTAGGAGAAATACCGACTGTGCTGATTCCGCTGAACCGGTCATTGCTGAAAATGAAAGGGTCCTGCGATAGCAGCGGAGCGGATAATAGACATAATCCAACCACTGAAAGTATATGAAAAGCACGAAAAGTCAAGAAATCCCTATTTAATTAAAAAACGTAGAAAAAGCAGGTTTATTTCATGTAAGGTTTGTGGAAGAGAAATATTTAGGCATAAAAAATGCCCGGCAAAACCGGGCAATTATTTGGATTGTGTATTTTATTTTTTGTGTGGATTAGAATGTGTATCCTACTCCTAATGCAATTGTTGAATTGTAGATTTTGAATTTGTCACCGTTTGTATCTTCTAATGTATACACACTATTTAATCCACGGCCGTAACGAATTCCGAAATTTAATCCCATTGGCAATTCATACCCTGCACCAATGTTAAGTCCAAAGTTCACGCCAGAAACATCATCTATGTCTCCTTCAAATGAGCTGTCACCACCTTCAACTTTACCTTTTGCGCCTACGTTGAATCCTACTTGAGGTCCAAATTCGAAGTTTAAACCTTCGTAAGCATACCATTTCATCATCAATGGAACATTAATGTAGCTAAAATTACTCGTGTACTTAACGTCCTGTCCAAAGATAGTTTCCTCATACTTGTCTCCTTGTAAAGAGAAAAGTAATTCAGGTTGAAAAGCCAATTGCTCGGAGAAACGGATATTTGCGTAACCTCCAACATTGAAGCCAACTTTCATGTCTGACTCCTCAACATCACTTCCGACGAAGTTAGTCAATTGTGGTCCGGCTTTCACACCGAAACTTACTTGTGCATCTGCACTTGTCATTCCAAAAACCGCTAAAGCGGCAATAAAAAACATTTTTTTCATCTGTTTAATTTTTTAGTTTAAAATAGTTTTAGAATTATGTCTATTTTAAGGTTCGCATAGCCATTTAACAAATGCTGTGCCAAAGGAAAATGAAATGTTAAAATTCAATACCAAAAAAAGCCGTCTAGGCTGAGCCGAGACGACTTTTTACTATGGAAAGTAATTTTAATATTTAGTCAAAATCCTGATTTGCACCGACTTTGGCGCGCTGTACGTTCAGAACTGGACGATTGTTTACTTGATCTCCATTTCCAAGAACAAATGCCACAATTGAAAGATTTTCAGAATTGGTGACATTATCAGGAAGGCTCACGCTGAAATTGCGAGACCATATATTCCCATTGGAAATATGGTTTTGCGGAATCAGGTCTCCGAAAATATCGGTATAAGATTTAAGCAATACGTGCTCTTGTGGGAAGTTTGGAATTGGATTCGGAAGATTTACATAATCAAAATTCGGATCGCATGTAGCTGACTGCCCTGTGAAATAATTGACCTGATTATAGGAAAGACCATCTTCAAGTAAATATACTACCAGTCGTGCATTGGGTACCGAGTCTGTAGCGAATCCTACTTTCACATTGATGCTAAGGCTACTGCCACTTAATGAGGAATCAATCGCAAGCCCAAGAGGAGCGGGCTGATTCAGGAAAGAGTCAACCTGTGCCTGATATGCCGAAGCATCATTTGGGCAAGGCTGGGTCCCTTGGAACATATCTACAGTATGAATTCTGTTATATCGACCTTCGGGGCGTCCCAAAACATTGTAATTGTTCGGGTGGCTTAACTGATTGGCAAACTCATATGCCCAAGGGTCGGTAGGTGCTCCCGGACAGTGAATTGCTACTGGGATTACTCTGTCACTGTAGTTGGTGACATATTCCACTATGGTTACCATTCGCGGACAATACCCGCACCAAGTTCCGGTGTAGTCTTCAAGTAATAATTTCTGGGTATATCCCTCGGGTTGAGTGTCTTCTTCTGTGGAAGCAAAATAAGCAATATTGCTTTCCAGCCCGTTGAAGGTTGCACGAACTTCATTCTCAGGATTTACTGAAGTAGGTGTAAAGGTATTCCCAGAAATCTGGTTTCCATTTACAAAAAATATAGCCTGGTTTGAAACGTCTCCCCCAATGTTGGAAGTGGCAGTAAACGTAATCGTACTACCGACAGTTACGCTGGAAGACGATAAAGTTAAGGTGATAGATTCGTCTGGAATTTCCTCTTCGGTTCCGCAACTTGTGAAGAACAATAGAGAAATCAGACCCATAAAGACAAAAATGTGTGTTAGTTTATTTAATTTTTTCATAATTATGAATTTATTTTTAGCTAAATTAGCATTTAATTAACACACAAATAATATTAATTATGAAGAAATTTATTACGACTTTTTTCTTACTTACCTTTTTGTTTCCTGTTTTTTCTCAGGAATCTGAATTCCCGGACATCTCAATTCCGGATTTAAATGGCAACAGAGTAAATATAAAGTCATTGTCTACTGAGGGCAAACCTGTAGTTCTTGCATTTTGGGCGACTTGGTGCGGTCCGTGTATGTTGGAACTAAATGCGATCAACGATAAAATGGATGATTGGAAATCCGAAACAGACTTCAAGTTCTATGCTATATCACTTGATGATTCAAAAACTGTGGGACGTGTTCAACCCATGGTAAACGGAAAAGGATGGGAATTCGATATTTTATTGGATACAAATAACGATTTAAAGAGACTTCTTAACTTCTCAACTCCGCCTTTCACTGTAATTGTGAAAGATGGTAAAATTCTTTATAGACACGTGGGATATCAACCCGGAGCAGAAGATAATTTGTACGAACAGATCAAAGGAGTAGTCAACTAATTTATCCAAGAAAAATATTGAAATGAAAAGAATTAATGCTTTTGCGGTGCTAAGTTTGTTTGCGCCTGCTTTATTTGGCCAGATAGAAATCGGAGGCGGAACTTTTTCCGGAGGTATAGAGTCCACTTCCCAATGGTACCTGGATGACGAAGATTTAGATTTTGAACAGCCAAATGACCCTTTCAGGTCAAATAATTATATACGGTTAGATTATCAGCATGGGAAATTTTCTGCAGGCTTGCAGTATGAAGCTTATCTTCCGTCTGCTTTATTAGGGTATTCAGAAAGACTGAATGATAATAAGATTGCGACCTATTATGTAAATTACAAAGGAGAGCAATTGGACATTACAGCGGGTAATTTTTATGAGCAGTTCGGAAACGGATTGATTTTGAGAAGCTGGGAAGACCGTCAGATTGGGATTAACAACTCCATCCGAGGATTAAGGGTTGCTTATACGCCCAATGATTTTACTACTATCAAAGGTTTAATCGGAAAACAACGTCTGGGATTTGAAACTACTCAAGGAACTCTCGGCGGTATTGATGTGGAAACCAATATTGTGCGGATGTTTAACAAAGATAATTTCAAACATTCGGTAATTGCTGGAGTAAGCTATGTGGGACAGCATGAAGACTATACGGGGCCGGTTGAGGATTTTCCACAAAACATCAGTAATTATTCGGCGCGTTTAGGGTACTCGGGCAGTTCAGGATTTTATACAAATTTTGAATATGTTTATAAAGGAGAACAGGCCGCTTACTTCAGCGGAATTCCTACCGAGAAATACTATGATGGAAATGCTTTGTTAGTTAATTTGGGATATTCTACCCGAGGATTTGGGATTAACACCACTTTCAGAAGAATGGAAAATATGGGAATGTACTCACAGAGAGATTTAAGTGAGATTTCAGCCAATGTTTACAACGAAGGTATCGTAAATTATCTGCCAGCTCTTACGCGTCAACATGATTATTTGTTGACCAATATTTACGTGTATCAGGCTCAGCCTGGTATTAACCGTGAAAAAGGTGAAGCTGGAGAGATTGGAGGGCAGGTTGATATATTTTACAATTTTGCGAAAGGCACGTTTCTGGGAGGTAAATACGGAACGAAACTCGCTGTTAACGGTTCTTATTGGAATGGTTTAAATGCTCAATTCAATGAATCAGGAGATGAGTACACAACTGATTTTCTTGACTTTGGAAGAAAATTTTTCCACGATGTGAATTTTGAAATCAATAAAAAATGGACCGATAAATTCTCCACTATTTTCACTTATATGCATCAGTACTACAACAAAGGAATTGTGGAAGGAGGAAACTATAGCCACATTATTGCCAACGTAGTGGTGGGAGATTTCTTGTATAAATTTAATTCGAACAATTCAGTCCGCTTTGAATTACAACACCTTCAAACCAAAAGAGACAATAAAAACTGGGCAGCAGCTTTGTTTGAATATAATATGAATCAGCGATGGAACTTCTATATGGGTGATAGTTATAATTATGGAAATGACGATAAATCAAAACGTCACCACTACTATATGGTAGGAGGTAGTTATACAAAAGAATCCACACGTGTAGCGCTAAATTTTGGTAGACAAAGAGGTGGGCTCATCTGTGTGGGAGGTGTTTGTCGTTATGTGCCTGAAAATAGTGGACTTACACTGTCGCTGGTGAAAACTTTTTAATATATTTGTAATAATATTAACACACTAAATAATTAACAATGAAGCAAAATTTTACTAAATTAATAGTGGCTTTAACGCTTCCACTATTTGGGTATGCACAAACGATTGTGAATACCAACCCGGAAAACAAGAAAGTTATATTAGAAGAATTCACCGGTATCAACTGTGTGTATTGTCCGCAAGGTCATGCGATTGCAAATCAAATTCAAGAAAACAATCCTGGAAATGTCTTTCTTATCAATGTACACCAAGGAGGCTATGCAAACCCATCAGGGAGTCAGCCTGATTTTAGAACCCCTTTTGGTAATGCCATTGTAAATCAATCTTATAGCGGTGGCGGATTTGGATACCCATCAGGAACTGTGAACCGTCATAATTTCCCAGGTATGGAAATGTCAGGCGCAGGTACTACTGCTATGGGGCGTGACAAATGGATTGCAGCTTCAAATATAATACTACAAGAAGCATCCTATGTAAACGTTGCTCTGGAATCAGAAGTTGATTTTCAGACACGTCAGATGACGATTAATGTAGAGGTTTATTATACCGGAAATAGTCCCGAAAATACAAATAAACTAAATGTAGTTCTTTTGCAGAACAACACATTAGGACCTCAAACAGGAGGGGGAATGGGAAATAATTATGTCCATATGCATCGTTTAATCGATATGATTACCGGCCAGTGGGGAGAAGATATCACCACAACTACAGCGGGAACATTTGTGTCAAAAACCTATACTTATACAATCCCTGAAGATCTAAATAACATTCCAATTGTTTTGGGAGAATTGGAACTAGTAGCATTTATTGCAGAAGGAAATCAGGAGATTATCAGTGGAAATGGAACCTTTCCTGCTTATATAAATCTGGAATTTGATAACGATGTAAGTATTGAATCAGTAGAAGACATCCCTGCCGTGTGCTCCGGAGTTATAACCCCTGAGTTTACGATTAAAAACTATGGAAATGATGTAATCACTTCCCTTGATATTGAATACACTCTAAATTCAGGAACTACAGAAACCTTTACTTGGACAGGTAATTTGGCTGGCTTGCAACAAACAAAAATCACACTTCCAGAAATTAATTTCACAGAAGCAGAAAACACATTGGAAATAAGTTTGCCATCGGATGATAATAATCAGAACAATACAGCATCTGTTGACTTTGTCGAAGCTACAACTACTACTAGTACGCTTACACTGGAAATTAGAACCGATAATTGGGGATATGAAACTACATGGAATATTAAAAACTCAGCCGGGTCAATCGTTGCAAATGGTAGCGGATATGGAAATAATCAGACGTACAATATTGAATTAGAACTTCCTGCTGACTGCTATACTTTTACAATTAATGATGCTTATGGCGATGGAGGAGGACGAGCTACTCTAAAAGACATGAATGGTCAAAACGTTTGGGTAATCTTAGGAAACGGATATTCCGACTCAACATTTATCAACTTTGCAACAGATGGAACGATGAATGTAAATGACCTAACTACACAAGCCTTGAATATTTATCCAAATCCATCAAATGGAATATTCAATGTTTCACTTGAGAAAAAATCTACTGTGGAAGTATTTGACGTAACCGGTAAAATGATTCACAAATCTTCTGCCAACGCAGGTACAAACACAATTAACCTGACTGGAAAAACAGGTGTATTCGTTGTAAAAGTAACCGAAGAAGGAAGTAAAAACGTTACAACGAAAAAAGTAATCTTAAAATAATTAATCTTTTAGCACCGGCCAGAGGCCGGTGCTATTTCAAAAACAATTAAAAATGAAAAAAATAATTTTTTCCGCACTGTTTTTTGCAGCAGTTTCGGGGTATGCCCAGGATCAGGATTATACCGTAACAAATCTGGACATGGTGGAGTATGAAAACAATTCAGTGCATGTTTTTAATGTACACGGAACTTTCGATGACCCCATTGACGAAGCCAAGCTTCATTTGGTGATAAATAACACAACTTCAAATCCGATATATGTGTCCGGAGAAGTTGTTGAAATCACAAATACAGATGGCGAAATGGCTCAGTTTTGTATCGGAGGACCAGCAGGAAACTGCTTTTTCCCACTTTTTGAAGGCGCCTACTATCCAAATGCAAATGGAGGTGAAGTACCGCCCAACACTAATTGGGGATTCAATGATTACCTTATTAACTTAGATCCAGCAGATCTATCTGAATATACCATTCGTTTTCTTCAAACTGATGGACAAGGTAATGAAATCCCAAATACTTCATTTTATCTGACGTATCGTTACGACAGAAATGCAATGTCCGTTTCAGACCTAAGCTCCATCGCCATTGCAGAAGTTTATCCAACGGTTGCAAAAGGATCAACCACAGTTGAACTGAAAGAAAATGCATCAGTCCAAATCCTAAATATGGAAGGAAAAAGCGTGAAATCACTTAAATTGAATGCTGGGAAATCTAATCTGGATCTTACAGGGCTTTCAGCTGGAGTTTATTTGATTCAATTCAAAGGAAATTCCGGATTGACAACTACTAAGAAAATTCTTGTTAAATAATATTTAAACAAATGATTAAAAATGCCGTTTTGTTTCCAACGAGACGGCATTTTTTATGCTTTATATCTAAAATTATCCGATTACTTTTAATTTTGCGAAATTCAGTAGCAACTTCTTTTCGCCAGCATTGTCAAACAAAACCGTCGCCTTTACATTGTCTGGATCTCCTTCCAAAGAAATCACTTTTCCTCGCCCGAAACGATCATGCATTACGATTTTTCCTGCCGATAAATCCACATTTTCACCATTGGACTGATTCACGATTTTGGCCTGAGCAATCGGTTTGAAACTCGCTTTCGGCTTCAAAGGATTGCCCGGTTTTTTCGGGTCGCTTTTCTTTCTTTCGAATTTTGGAACTTGCGAATAATTATCATCAAACAAATTAACATTCAATCCGCTTTTGTTCACAGGAAGTCCGGCGTTGAGGTTTTTCCATTCCAAATATTTATCATCAATTTCTTCCAAAAAACGACTCGGTTCGCTGTCCACAATTTTTCCCCAACGAAATCTTGAAACCGAATACGTCAGATGCGCAAACTTTTCCGCACGCGTTAGTGCTACATAAAACAAACGACGTTCTTCTTCCAATTCCTGACGTGTGTTCAAATTCATCATAGACGGAAATAAATTTTCTTCCAATCCCACAATGAAAACCGCCGGGAACTCCAATCCTTTGGCCAAATGCACGGTCATAAGCGAAACTTTATTGTCGTCCTCATCATCATTGTCCGCATCGGTAGCGAGTGCCACATTTTCCAAAAATCCGCTCAGCGAAGGATCGCCTTCATCCAATTGTTTTTGTTCGTCCACATAACCCTGAATACTGTTCAGCAATTCCTGAATGTTTTCCAACCTTGAAATTCCTTCAGGCGTATCATCTTCTTTTAGTGTTTTGATGAGTCCGGTGGTTTTGGCGACATGCGAAGCAACTTCATACACATCATGATTTTGGAGCATCACTTTGAAACTTTTAATCATGGTAATGAAATCGTTCAGTTTTTGAGCCGTCGGATTGTTCAAACCGATTTTTCCTGCATATTGACCAATGTTTTCCAGGATTTCATAAATCGTTTTTTCATATTCGCCCGAAGCCACCGTCAATTTATTCAAAGTTGTCTGACCAATTCCACGCGCCGGATAATTGATAATCCGAAGCAAAGCTTCTTCGTCATTCTGATTAATTAGTAGTCGCAGATAGGAAACCAAATCTTTGATTTCCTTTCGTTGGAAAAACGAAGTTCCGCCATAGACCCGATAGGGAAGATTTCTCTTTCGCAAAGCTTCTTCTATCGCACGAGATTGCGCATTGGTTCGATAAAGAACCGCAATATCTTTGTGTTTGAGGTGTTCGTTCAATTGAAGTTCCCAGATTTGCGAAGCCACATATCTTGCTTCATCGGCATCGGTCAAAGCCCGATAAACCGGAATGGTTTGTCCATCATCATTGGCTGTCCAGACATTTTTTTCCAATTGGTCACGGTTTTGCGCAATGATTTGATTGGCAGCACCCACAATCGTTTTGGTGGAACGGTAATTTTGTTCAAGCGGAATAACTTTTGCGTCCGGATAATCTTGTTGGAACGACAAAATATTGCGAATGTTCGCCCCACGGAACGCATAAATACTCTGCGCATCATCGCCCACTACACAAAGATTTTCATAACGAGAAGCCAAAGCTTTTACGATTAAATATTGCGAATGGTTGGTATCCTGGTACTCATCCACCAATATGTATTTAAACCTTTCCTGGTATTTCGCCAGAACTTCAGGAAATCTTGTCAGGACTTCATTGGTTCGCAACAGCAAATCATCGAAATCCATCGCTCCCGATTTAAAGCAGCGATCTACATATGCTCTGTAAACTTCGCCCATTTTGGGACGCATGGCAGCAGCATCGGCTTCAATCAATTCCGGTGTATTATGATACGCCCGAACGGTAATCAGGTTGTTTTTAAATTGTGAAATCCGGTGAAGCACCTGTTTCACTCTGTAAATATCTTTATCGAGTTGAAGTTCGTCCAGGACTTTTTTCATCACGCTTTGGGTATCTTGCGTATCATAAATCGTGAAATCGGAAGGATACCCCAAACGAGTAGCTTCGACACGGAGAATTCTCGCAAAAACCGAGTGAAAAGTTCCCATCCAAAGGCTTTTGGCTTCGCTTTCGCCGACCACTTTTGAAATCCGGTCTTTCATTTCTCGCGCAGCTTTATTGGTAAAAGTCAAGGCGAGAATATTGAAAGGATCAACGCCTTTTTCAATCAAATGAGCAATCCGATAGGTAAGGACACGGGTTTTTCCCGATCCCGCACCCGCAATGACCATCAGCGGTCCTTCGGTAATTTCAACAGCTTGTCTCTGGGGTTCGTTCAGTTCGTCTAAATAATTCTTCATGGGAGGACAAATTTACAAATAATACACCGTAGGCTAAAGAGAGTTCAGATGAAATAATCAAGTTCAATAATTAAGTCAGTTTCGTACTCATTTTTAACTCAAATTTGAATTAAATTCAATAAGCAATTTTACAATATAAATTTAAACAGGTTCTTAGTTTCCGCATCAAACTTTATCTTTGTAGAATTCTATACTGAATTTATGAACACATTCGGAAAGATTTTTCGACTTACGACTTTTGGAGAAAGCCACGGAACGGCAATTGGCGGAATTATTGACGGTTGTCCAGCTGGAATTGAGCTTGATGTGGAAGAAATCCAATCCGAATTAGATCGGCGTAAACCCGGACAATCCAAAATTGTAACCCAAAGAAAAGAGTCCGATACGGTTCAGTTTCTGTCCGGAATTTTTGAAGGAATAACGACCGGAGTGCCCATCGGATTTATCATTCCCAATGAAAATCAGAAATCCAAAGATTATTCGCACATCGAAGAGGTATTTAGGCCTTCGCACGCCGATTTCACTTACCATCAGAAATACGGCAACAGAGATCACCGGGGCGGAGGAAGAAGTTCTGCGCGTGAAACTGCCAATTGGGTGGTGGCCGGAGCCGTGGCCAAACAAATTATCAAGGAAATAGAAATCAATGCCTATGTTTCATCGGTCGGGGATTTATTTTTAGAGAAACCTTATCAGCAACTGGATTTTTCCAAAACCGAATCCAATATCCTTCGATGCCCCGATGAAGAAACCGCTGCCAAAATGATTGAAAAAATCGAAAAAGTCAGAAAAGCCGGCGACACCATCGGCGGAACGATAACTTGTGTGATAAAAAATGTGCCTGTTGGGTTGGGAGAACCGATTTTTGATAAACTTCACGCCAGATTAGGTCAGGCAATGCTTTCCATCAATGCGGTAAAAGGATTTGAATACGGAAGCGGATTTTGCGGTGCACGAATGCAAGGTTCGGAACACAATGATTTATTCAACGAAGACGGAACAACCAAAACCAATCTTTCAGGTGGAATTCAAGGCGGAATTTCCAACGGAATGGATATTTATTTCCGTGTGGCATTTAAACCCGTGGCAACTTTGATGCAAAAGCAGGAAGCGCTTAATTCCCAAGGCGAATTAGTGGAAATGCAAGGCAAAGGACGTCACGATCCTTGTGTTTTGCCAAGAGCCGTTCCGATTGTAGAAGCCCTTTCTGCAATGGTTTTGCTCGATTTTGTCTTATTAAACAACTCAGGGAAATACTGAATTATTTAGGTAAACTGATGAGTGGCGATGTCACATTATCATATTGATCGAAATAAATTTTTCCACGAAGAACGCTTTGAATTGTTTTGGAGAAATTCTCTTCAAACGATCTTCTGAGATTGGATTGGTGATATACCAAACTTACCTGTCGAGAAGGTGCGGGATCTTCAAAATGACGAATGTTTTTCTGGGATTCTTTCGGTAAATCTTCCGCATGAAGGCTCGGCAAAAGCGTCATTCCATAGCCTTCATTGGCTAGTTTAACCAAAGTATCAAGACTTCCGCTGTCAAGTTTAACAGGTTGTTTCTTCAATTTGGCAGCTTCGCAAAGATTCAGAACATTGTTTCGGAAACAATGACCTTCTTTCAGCAACAAAAGATCTTCCACATCCAGGTCGGAAGTCTGAATCATTTTTTTGGAATGGTAAATATGCGAATCCGGAACATAGGCCACCAAAGGTTCATAATACAGCGTTTTTTCCACAATTTGATCTTCATGAAGTGGCGTTACCACTATCCCGAAATCCAAAATGCCTTCGCGTAGGCCCGCAATAATTTCTTCGGTCTGTAGTTCTCTGATGATGAGGTTTGATTTGGGATGTGCTCTCTGAAATGTTTTGTAAAACATAGGCACAAGCGTTGGCAAAACCGTTGGGATAACCCCAATACGGAAATCGCCTTCTATCTGGCCCTTTTCTTCAAAAACCAATTGTGCCATTTTGTTGGATTCTTTCAGAATAATTTTGGCTTGTTCTACCACTTTTTCACCAATGGTTGTAAGTTTAATCGGATGAGAACTCCTGTCAAAAATTTCAATCCCCAGTTCCTTTTCCAATTTTTGAATCTGCATACTCAAAGTAGGTTGCGTGACAAAAGACTTATCAGCCGCGAGCGTGAAGTTCTTGTATTCTGCAACCGCTAAAACATATTCCAACTGTACCAGTGTCATATATAAATATTTTCAATAAAGGTATTAATTTAATCGAATTTGTCTATGAATGATGGTATGATTTTAGTTAGTTATAACTGAGGTTTGACATTGTTCAGGTCATCTAAATTCCTTATATTTAGAATATTAATTTAGTAACTTAAAAAAAACATATAATATGAAATTATCTACCATTGGATTGGAGAAATCCACAACAAAAGAACTATCGGAAGATCTGAATATACTTCTTGCCGATTTACAGATTTATTATCAGAATTTACGTGGTGTTCATTGGAACATCAAAGGCGAGCAATTTTTCCAATTGCACCCGAAATTTGAAGAATTATACTTGGACGCCCAAGAAAAAGTGGATTTGGTTGCCGAGCGAATCTTGACTTTGGGTGCAACGCCCTTGCATACCTTTGAAGATTATGTAGAGCAGTCCACTGTAAAAGTTGGGAAAAATATTTCCGATGCCGAAAAATCGGTTCAACTGATTTTGGACTCCATTCAGGAACTCCTAAAAATCGAACGCCGAATTTTAGACCGTTCTGCTGAACTGGATGACGAAGGAACAAACTCCATGATGAGTGATTTCATTTCGTTTCAGGAAAAAACAGCTTGGATGCTAAAAGCTTTCTTAGGAGGGAAATAAAAGAAATTAGACTTTATATTTACGTCCGAATCAATAGGTTCGGACGTTTTTTATGGCAACAAATCGGGGTTGATGTCCAAAATATTTTCCCGTTTGTATCGCTCAATGAATTCATCCGTGAAATGCTCACTTCCCATTAATTTGTTGGTTTGAAGAAGTTTTTTTATGTCCAATTCCTTGTACTCCTTTAGCATTCTGATGGAAATTGGTTTATAGGAAAAATGCCAAGGCTCGTAAGCAAATCCTTTTCGACCGGGTGTGTTGGTGTAAACCAGATGAAACCCAAATTTTTCTGAATTCTCATCCAACCAGATTTTAAATTTCCGCATACGACCGCCTTCATTGAAATGAACTTCACTCAAAGGGTTGGATGGAATGCCTCGGGTCGAATCGATGATGTCGAGATCCGTTCCCCAATGATGTCGCGAAGTGCCCGGAATGGTGCTGTATTGGATAATCTTCTCAATTGTTTTTTGATGCGAGAAACCTTGACTGCGGAAGCTTTTGTACTTACGCTCCCAAATCCCGTTTTGGTGCGTATAACTTCGATAACTTGAAATGACGTGCATATTGAAACCTTTTTCCTTGGCGGCTTTTCGTATCAAATTAAATTGGAGTCGTGCTTCTTCACGCAATTTAAAACCTTCTCCATAAAGCGCAGGTTTTCCTTTTCCGATTAATTCTTCTTCGGGAAATTCATTCATTAATTCAAAATGAAACTTTGGATTGAGGATAAGCAATCCGCCCATCAAAGTTGTTTTTTTGATAAAATCACGTCTGTGCATTTGTCAAGTTAAATTAGAAAAATCAAATCAGTATAAGCTATAAAGATAAGATAAAACCTTGTCAAGATTGCTATTCAGCGTAAAAATCACCTTGACAAGGTTGATTGATTAAATTAAAACAGATGATTTCGGGAGCCTCAATCAGCTGCTAAATAATTTTTATTTCTCTGCAACGAGTTCACCGATTCTCACAATGACTTCCACCGCTTTTTCCATCGACTCCAAAGGAACGTATTCATAAGGTCCGTGGAAATTATGTCCGCCCGCAAAAATATTCGGACAAGGAAGTCCCATAAAACTCAGTCTTGAACCATCAGTTCCACCACGAATGGGTTTGATGTTCGGTTCGATTCCTACATCTTTCAACGCTTGTTCTGCGATTTCCACCGATTGGAATTTTTCCTTCACCTTTTCGACCATATTATAATATTGGTCATTCATATCCAGGATGATGTTGTCTTCGCCATATTCCGCACGCATTTCCGCTACAATTTGTTCCACGAGTTTTTTTCGGGCTTCAAATTGGGTCATATCGTGGTCACGGATGATGTATTTGATGGTCGCTTCCGAAACATTTCCTTCGAAATCATTCAAATGGAAAAATCCTTCACGACCGTCGGTCAATTCCGGTACTTCGTCGGAAGGTAACTGATCAGCAAATTCTCTGGCAAGCGTGATGGCATTTACCATTTGGTTTTTGGCATAACCGGGATGCACGCTTTTTCCTTTGAAAGTCAGATGCGCATAAGCTGCATTGAAATTTTCATATTCCAATTCCCCGATTTCGCTTCCGTCCATTGTATAAGCCCATTCCGCACCGAATTTTTCCACATCAAAGAAATCCGCTCCGCGTCCGACTTCTTCGTCTGGCGTGAAACCAACGGCAATTCTTCCGTGTTTGATTTCGGGATTTGCGATCAGGTATTCCATGGCGGTAACGATTTCAGCAACGCCGGCTTTGTCGTCCGCACCTAATAAAGTTGTTCCGTCGGTTGTGATGATGGTTTGACCTTTGTATTGTTTCAGTTCTGGGAATTCCTCCGGATTCAGGTTCATTTTTAATTCTGCATTCAAAACGATATTTCCGCCGTCATAATTTTCAATGATTTGCGGTTTTACATTTTCACCCGAATAATCCGGTGAAGTATCAAAATGCGAAACAAATCCTATCGTGGGAACTTCTTTGTCAATATTGGAAGGCAGATAGCCCATTACGTATGCATTGTCGTCGATGGAAACATCTTCCAATCCGATGGATTTTAATTCTTCGAATAAATATTTTGCGATGTCCCATTGCCTTTCCGAACTTGGAAACTCATCCACAAAAGGAATACTTTCCGAATAAAAACTTACATATTTCAAAAAGCGGTTTTTGAGTTTTTCACTCCATATTTTGTCCATATACTTCAAATTTTTTGGTAAAAGTAGGAAATTCTATATCTTTCAGCCCGCAAATAACAAACAAAATGAGCGAAAGGATAAAGATTGTGGATTGTCCGCGTGATGCCATGCAGGGAATTCACAATTTCATCAAAACAGAAGATAAAATTGATCATCTGACTCTGCTTTTGAAAGTAGGTTTTGATACAATCGACTGCGGAAGTTTTGTTTCGCCCAAAATCATTCCCCAAATGGCCGATACGGCCGAAGTTCTGAAAGCAGTTAAGGACATAAAACACCATTCAAAACTTTCGGTTATCATCGCAAGCGAAGGCGGAGCCGAACGTGCAATGGAGCATGAAAATGTGGATTATCTCGGTTTTCCTTTCTCGATTTCGGAACAATTTCAAAAAGACAATACCCATAAATCAAGGGAAGAAGCTTTTCAAAGTATCCTAAATATTTCGAAGCGAATTGAAGGAAGCAATAAAGAAATTCTGCTTTATTTTTCCATGGCTTTTGGAAATCCGTATAAGGAAGAATGGAATGTGGAAATGGTGAATGAGTGGGCAGAAAGATTTGCCGAAATCGGAATTCGAAGAATTAATTTGTCGGATACAACTTCTGTGGCAGCTACAAAAGATGTCCAAGAATTATTTAGTAAACTGATAAAAAAATACCCTGAAATTGAATTTGGTGCGCATTTCCATTCGGAATATTCAGATTGGCACGCCAAAGTGGATGCTGCTTATCAAAACGGTTGCAGAAGATTTGACGGAGCTATCAAAGGATTTGGGGGTTGCCCGATGGCCAAAAGTGATTTGGTCGGAAATACACCTACCGAAAAATTGATTACCTATGCCGAAAGTGTAGGAGCGGAGCACGGTTTGAATTTATTTGCATTTGAGTCGGCTTATAATTCAGCGATACGCGTAATGGGTTAAAGAGATAATGAAAAGAGAAATTTTGCGTTCTAAACGAATGAAAGGAGTCAATAATTTAGTATTCGGAATCATCATTTTGTCAGGTTTTGCAGCTTGTAAAGGGAAAATTGATTTTTCCAAAAAGAAGGCCGATGACGAAAAGGTTATTGTCCAATACGGCGAACATTTCCTTACCGATAGAGACATTCTTTTGGTTTTGCCCAGTGAATACACAGCGGAAGACAGCGCGAAATTGGTGAAAGCTTATGTGGAAGAATGGGTGAAAAAGAAAGCTATTGTGGACAAAGCCGAAGCCAATATTGACGAACTTACCTTAAAGGAAATCGACAATAAAATGGTGGAATATCGGCAGGATTTGCTCATCAATGCTTATAATAATTACCTGATTGAAAAAAATATCAAAGATTCTGTTTCTGAAAAGGAAATTCAGGATTATTTTGAAAAACACAAAGAAAGTTTTCCCTTGAGCAAAGATATTGTACGTTATCGGGCTGTAATTGTGGAGAAAAAAGATGAAGCGAGAGCCGAGAAATTGTTCAATTCGGGGCGTGATGAAGATTTTGATGAATTGATGAAATTGGTATTGGTTGCGGGAACTCCCTACCAAGACAATGACACCATTTGGCATTCAACAGAGGTTTTGGCAGCTCAATACCCTCAATTGAACCAAGGAAATAATTTGAATCAATTGTTGAATCGTCGTCGAATAAAGATGTCGGATGATTTGCACGTGACGCTGATTCGTGTTCTAAGTTTCAAGCCCAAAGGTTCCGAAGCACCTTATGAATTTGTTAAACCTACCATAAAAAATCTTTTGCTAAACAAAAGAAAGTTAAATTTGCTCGGTGATTTACAAAATCAATTGTACAAAGAAGCCATAAATAAAAATCAAATTAAAATAAATGAAAATTAATATCTATTTACTCTTGCTGATTTTCAGCGTTTCATCAATAGGTGTAAACGCTCAGCCTAAGCAGGATAATCCATTGAATCAATTGAAACTGGATGGAGTAGCAGCAGTAGTCGGAGATGAAATCATTCTGGATTCCGATATTGAACGAGATTATGTTCAGGCCAAAATGCAAGGGTATCAAGTAGAGAACGAATGTGATTTCTTGGAAAACATCCTCATCGATAAATTATTATTGACCAAAGCAAAAGAAGATACTTTGGTGATTGTAACCAATGATTTAGTGGAAAGACAGGTCGATAATACGATTCAAAGATTCTTGACGCAAGGAAGTGAAAGGGAAATTCTGGATTATTTTGGGTACAATACCATGCCAGAATTCCGTCAGGAGCTTCGCGGAATTATGCGTGATCAGGCTTATGCACAAAGAAAACAGGAGCTCATAACCCAAGGTCTGGATGCGACTCCAGAAGAAGTACGCTTGTTTTATGAGAAATTCAAAGATGAGCTTCCAGATATCCCGGAAGAAGTAGAACTCAGCCATATTGTTTTGGCACCTGAAATTTTTCCCGAAAACGAACAAAAAGTGATCGATGAATTGATGATGCACAAAAGCGATGTGGAACAAGGTTCAAGTTTTGCGACCAAAGCAATTCTCTATTCTCAGGATCCCGGATCTTCTGGCAACGGCGGATTAATCCAAAATGTAAAAAGAGGGCAGATGGTACCGGAATTTGATGCCGTGGTTTTTAACCTTCAAGAAGGCGAAATTTCCGAGCCATTTAAAACGGATTTTGGTTACCACATAGCATTATTGGAAAAAAGAAGAGGACAAGAATTGGACGTTCGACATATTTTAATTCAATTAAAGCCCACGGCCGAGGAACTCGCCCTGACCCGTCAAAAAGCAGACTCTATCATCTTGCAAATTGAAACCGGAGAATTAACTTTTAAAGAAGCTGCTTTTCGTTATTCAATCGATAAATACACCAAATTTAACGCTGGAAAATTAATGGATCAGAATACGGGTGAAGACAAAATGGATCGATCCAAATTACCTACCAAAACTTTGATGTCGATTGCAGGATTGAGTGATGGAGATATTTCAGAACCTTTTGAGGATGAATTCGATCGAAAGGCTGTTATGCGGATCATCAAATTGGAAAGGACTATTCCCGAACATAAAATCAATTTAGAGACCGATTATGCACGGCTGAAAAATTTAACTATCAGTACAAAACGACAAGAAACGGTGATGAATTGGGTGGCTGAACAAATTGATGATACATTTTTTAGTATCGATAGCGATTATGAACATTGCGACTTTCGTTTGAACTGGAGAAAAGCTGATTAAAAAGACAATACCTTATTTTGAAATGCATTTGCCTTGGCAAATGCATTTTTTTTGCATAAGGAATTTAGATGAGAAATAAAACAGGAAAAACCCCTTTTTTTTATAGGATTTTTCCTTGCATTTCTTTCAATTTAAAATTATAATTTTGGAAAGCAATAATAGCCTATTGCAAATGTGCTAATTTATTACAGTGTGTGTAAGATTTAAACTCAATTACCTCTATCTAGCCTAACTAAAAAGACAACCTTAGTGCCTTCCGAATTTCTCTCTACTTTCGGAAGGTTTTTTTTATCTTAAAACGAAAACTGATTTGAAAATTAGTTTTGAAACAATTTCTTAGGGAATTATTTTTTAAAGAAACTATCCACGAATTCAAACTTATCAAAAGCTTGTAAGTCATTCATGCCCTCCCCGACACCAATGTATTTGACCGGTATTTGAAATTGATCAGAAATACCTATGACAACACCTCCTTTTGCCGTCCCGTCTAGTTTGGTAACTGCCAATGAAGTAACTTCTGTGGCTTGTGTAAATTGTTTGGCTTGTTCAAATGCATTTTGCCCCGTTGAGCCATCGAGAACGAGTAGAACTTCATGAGGAGCATTGGGGTAAACTTTCTGCATCACTCTTTTAATTTTGGAGAGCTCATTCATCAAATTGATTTTATTGTGCAATCTACCCGCGGTGTCAATCAGCACCACATCGGCTCCCTGGGATTTGGCCGATTGGAGCGTGTCAAAAGCAACAGAGGCAGGGTCGGAGCCCATTTCTTGTTTGACGATTGGTACGCCGGCTCTTTCGGACCAAATGACAAGCTGATCGACTGCTGCAGCGCGGAAGGTGTCAGCTGCGCCTAAAACTACTTTTTTCCCTTGGAGTTTGAACTGATTGGCGAGCTTTCCAATCGTGGTGGTTTTACCCACGCCGTTTACTCCAACTACCATGATTACGTAGGGTTCGTTTTGTTCGGGAATATCGTAACCTCTGGATTGGTCTGAGTTATTTTCAGAAAGCAATCCGGCTATTTCTTCGCGCAATATTTGATTGAGTTCGTTGGTGCCGACATATTTGTCGCGTGCTACTCTTTCTTCAATTCTTTTGATGATTTTGAGTGTGGTTTCCACGCCTACATCGGAAGTGATCAGAACTTCTTCCAGATCGTCGAGAACTTCTTCATCGACTTTTGATTTTCCGGCAACGGATCGGCTTAATTTATCAAAAAATGACTGTTTGGACTTTTCCAATCCTTCGTCAAGTTTTTCCTTGCTTTCTTTTCCCAGAATTTTTTTGAACCAGCTCACTTTTCAAATAATTTAGACCGCAAAGATACGGAATGTTAAAATAAAAAAAGCCCACTATAGAGTGGACTTAAAACCTTTAAAATTTATTTTGCAAATACAGGGTAAACTTATTTGAAAAACTCGTTTACGTTATCTGAATTTACTACTCTTTCGTCAAAATAGTAGGCACCAGTTTTTGGCGATTTTACCATTTTGATAACTTTCGTCATTTTTTTGGATGCACCTGTCTGTAAGGTTGCTACGGTCTTCTTTGCCATGGTTTACTATTTATTTTATTTCTTTATGAACGGTATATTTTTTCAATACAGGATTGAATTTTTTCAATTCAATTCTGTCTGGTGTGTTCTTTTTATTTTTGGTTGTGATGTAACGAGACATTCCCGGCATTCCGCTTTCTTTGTGCTCTGTACATTCCAAAATTACTTGTACTCTGTTTCCTTTCTTTGCCATGATGAATGCAATTAATCGATTAACCCGTTTTTACGACCACGTTTTACAGCTTCCTCCACACCAATTTTATTGATGGTTTTCAAACCGTGTGCAGATACTCTAAGCGTAATCCACTCGCCAGAATCGGGCATAAAAAATTTCTTTTTAAACAAATTCACTTGAAAAGTGCGCTTTGTTTTATTGTTAGCGTGAGATACATGGTTTCCAACCATTCTTCTCTTTCCAGTAATTTGACAAATTTTCGACATTTGTTCCTGTTTTTTTTTCGGACTGCAAAGATAGGAATATATAATTCACAAAAACAAAAATTTAGAGGTTAAATTTTCTTTTTCTTTTTCTTTCGGTTTAATATTTCCCAAGCAATCGTATATCCTAAGAGAATTCCAGCAATCAAAAGTGCGATTTTGGCTATGTAATCTCCATGTTTTGTATAGAAGGTTAATTCATTGTTTAATTTGGCTTTGCCAATGAGTGCGCCCTTGGTCTCATAGGGAAGAGAGGAAGTGATTTCTCCTTTTTGATTGATGAAAGCCGAAATGCCGGAATTAGCCGATCTCACAATGTCTCTTCTTGTTTCGATAGCTCTTAGATTGCCGAAAAGCAATAATTCTTTGTGCCCGTCTGAATCCCCCCACCAGGAGTCATTGGTCATGATGAATAATACATTGGCGCCGTTTTTAACATAACCAGTTGTAAATTCACCGTAAATTGATTCATAACAAATAATCGGTGCTACCACTGCATCGTTAAATGAGTTTCGGAAAACCGAGCGTTCTTCTTGAGTCAAATGCGTTCGGACAGTTCCTCCGAAGTTCAACATGATATCCCCTAAAATAGGCTTCAATGTTTTCATATAAGGGAAATGTTCAACGCCCACAACTAATTTAGATTTATGGTAATATTGAATCGAGTCTTTGGCGTTTAGCTGGATGCCCGAATTGGTAACATCAATCCAAGTATCGCTATTCCCATATTTCGTTGCGGTTTCAGAAGCGAGTTTTTGGTAAGGATAAAACCGCATCAATTCCACTCCCGAAACAAAGCTCATTTCAGGGTATTGATGGAAGTTAGTTTGAAGCATTTGGATTAAATAATCCGATTCCAATTTATCGATGTTCAATCCAGGGCCAGGTCCTGGAAATGCAGTTTCGGGTGCGACTACAAACTGAACTTCTGGTTGCATATGATTATGCGTTAATTCAATTAAATCATTGACAATCTGAAAAGACTCCTTATTGTACTTTTCCGTGTAGGGATTTAATTTAGGCTGCAAAGCCATTGCAGTTATTTCCTCTCCTTTTTCTTCGTAATTTGCATAAATAATATAGGAGGCTCCAATGGGGAACCCTATCCAGAGTAGAGTATAGACGATGAGTTTGTTGCGTAATTTCTTCTCTTTTAAATTGAGATAACCGTATAAAAAGTAAAAAACAATAAGATTACCGACCAGAACCCAAAGTGTTCCGCCAAAAGTTCCGGTGTATTCATACCATTGGATCCATTTCGGATAATTCGCAAAGCCATTTCCAAGATTGAACCAAGGCCAAGTCATCTCCCAGTTGAGGTGGAATTTCTCAAAACAAATCCAAATGGCTGCGAAAAATGGAATGCTATAAAAATTTCCAGCTTTGGATTTCACCCAATGGTAGAGCTGAAAAACAAGACTCATCAAAAGTGCATTTGCGAAAACAGGGAAAAGATAAGCCGTCCAAGAGTTTTGCCATTGACCTTCTGAATTTAATTCTTGTGCATAATGAAGCCACCAAATACCGATTGCATTCCAAATGAAAAACGCCAGGTAGGCAAGACCAAAGATTTTCCAGCCTTTTCGTTTAAGGTCGGTCATTTGGGCAATTTTATTCTCTGCAAACAGAAGAGGAACAAAACCAAAGAAAAGCAAAAGTGGGAAACCTTTTGAAGGCCAGCCCATAGCAAGTAGTAATCCGGAGAGGATTGCGTATAAAATATATTTCAGCATAAGCGCAAAGTTAATCGAAAATCAAATTCCACTTAGTTTACCCTGATTTATTTCATATGAAGGAATGGTTATATTTTTTGAAGGAATTAAAATTGTTGTAACTTTGCAGCGGGCAAGTCCTACACAACCAGCTCCTGGTGAATCCCCCAGGGCGGGAACGCAGCAAGGGTATCCGGTCGTAGCGGTGTGATGTAGTAAGCTTGCCTTTTTTTCTGCGCTGAATTTACCTATTACTCCACATCCATTGCTGAATTTAATCATGAGATTTAATTTGATTCTATTTCATTTCGGTAGGGCTTCAACTCAATTATTTGTCGTAATTTTGCACCCATTGAATTTAAATCAATGAAACCAGAATCTGCAAAATATATCTTTGTTACCGGGGGAGTAACTTCATCACTTGGTAAAGGAATCGTCGCTTCTTCGCTCGGAATGCTTTTGCAGGCAAGAGGATATTCCGTAACCATACAGAAACTGGATCCCTACCTAAATGTGGATCCTGGAACTCTGAATCCTTATGAACACGGTGAATGCTATGTGACCGAAGACGGCGCCGAAACTGATTTGGATTTAGGCCATTATGAACGATTTTTAAACCGTGCGACTTCCCAAGCCAATAGTGTAACAACGGGTAGAATTTACCAAACGGTAATTGAGAAAGAAAGAAGAGGTGATTATTTAGGGAAAACCGTTCAGATCATTCCGCATATCACCAATGAAATCAAAAGGAGAATCAAACTTCTGGGAAGCAGTGGTAAATACGATATCATCATCACTGAAATCGGTGGAACAGTCGGCGATATTGAATCCCTTCCTTACATCGAAAGTGTTCGTCAGATGATTTGGGATTTGGGAGAAAAGAACTCCATGGTCATTCATCTTACACTTGTACCTTATTTGGCCGCAAGCGGCGAACTCAAAACAAAACCCACACAGCATTCAGTCCGATTGCTCATGGAAAGCGGAATCAGAGCCGATGTTCTAGTAACCCGTACCGAACATCATTTGCCAAAAGATGTACGTGAAAAACTGGCACTTTTCTGCAACGTGAAAAAAGGAAACGTAATCGAATGTATCGACGCAGATTCCATTTACGATGTCCCGCTTTTGCTGCACGATCAGAAATTTGATGAAGTTGTTTTGGAAACATTGAGCTTGCCGACAGAACAACAGCCTGAGCTCGAGCGATGGAAAAACTTCTTGCAACGCCATAAAAACCCTTCCAATCAAGTAGAAATTGCTTTGGTTGGAAAATATACCTCGCTCCAGGATTCTTATAAATCTATATCCGAAGCATTCACGCATGCCGGTGCGGCTGCCGATACGGGTGTTAAAATCCGTTGGGTTTATTCGGGAGATTTAACCGAAGTGAATATTGATGACAAATTAAAAGGAGTGGACGGGGTTTTAATTGCACCCGGATTTGGAGATCGTGGAATTGATGGGAAAATTATAGCAGCTAATTACGCTCGTAGAAATAAAATCCCAACTTTCGGAATTTGTCTGGGAATGCAAATCATGACCATCGAATTCGCAAGAAATCTTCTCGGACTCGAAGGAGCTGACACCACAGAAATTAATGGACAAACACCTCATCCGGTTATCAACCTCATGGAAGGACAGAAAAATGTAACTCACAAGGGAGGGACTATGCGACTTGGAAATTGGAAATGTCAGTTGGAACCTAATTCCATGATTTATGAAACTTATGGTGAAGAAATGATTGAAGAACGACATCGACACCGTTATGAGTTTAACAATGAATACCTTGAAAGTTTCGAGAATGAAAACTTTATGCCGGTTGGGAAAAACCCGGACACAGGTTTAGTCGAAATTTTGGAATATAAAAACTTACCTTTTTATGTAGGCGTACAATTTCACCCTGAATACAGAAGTACGGTTGCGAGTCCGCATCCACTTTTTGTGAAATTTATTGAAGCCGCTTTAATGCAAAAACAAAACGAATTGATTCATGCAACAAGAAAAAAAATTTGATAAAAATACCTTAGTGGCCTTCATACTTATGGGGGCTTTATTATTGGGGTACTTTTATATCAGTCAGCCATCTGAGGAAGAATTAAAGGAAAGAGCAAGACTGGAGCAATTAGCAAGAGAAGAGGTTGAATCTCAAAAAGATACTGCAACTTCGGTTCAGCAAATTCCAGTTGAAGTTTCAGACACTACGATTTTGATAGCAGAAGCCAAAGACTTCGAAACAGAAAACTCCAAATTCAAAGTGAAATTTGCCGGAAAAGGTGGTTCCATTTCCGAATTGATATTGAAAGAGTATTCTGCCTTTGAGGAAAATGCAGAAGACCATAAAAAGCCTTTGTACCTGATGAACGAAGGAAATAATAAATTCAATTTAAAATTTAAAGATAAATCAGGTCGGGAAATTCATACCTCAGAACTTAGTTTTTCGCCTTCTGTGAAAAAGTCAGATTCAGTTTCCATTGTGACGATGACTGCACCTGTGGATGGAGGGAAACTCGATTTTATATATACCATCGGGACGAATTATTCCATTGGTTTCGAAGTAAAGTCGGAAGGAATTCATCAGATTACCAACGATAATTCCATCGATGTGGAATGGAATTTAAAAGCGAGTTCCACCGAGAAAGGAAAGCAACAAGAACACTATTGGGCACAGACTTATTACCGATTCAAAGGAACAACTGATGTAGAATATGAATTATTTGGTGCCGATAAGTGGTCTGAAAAGGAAAGCATCGACTGGATAGCTTTCAAACAACAGTTTTTCGCATCCATTCTTTCATTTGGTGAAGGGTTTCAAAGCCCTGTCGGAGGCTCTAATGCGATTGATGAGGATGTAGATCCTATGCATAGCAAAGATTATTATTTTGCCGCCTCTATGCCCGTAAGCGGTAGTGAATTGAATTATAAAATGCAATGGGATTTTGTTCCTTTGGATTATAAATTATTGTCTAAAAACCAATACAAAGGGACCAATTTTGACGAAATCATTCCATTTGGTTGGGGATTTTTGGGTTGGATCAACAAACATTTCTTCTTGAATATTTTCCAGTGGATTGCTTCTTTGGGGATGAGTTACGGTTGGGTTATTTTCCTGATGACCATTGTGGTGAAATTAGTTCTTTCCCCCATTATGTACAAACAATATCGCCAGAGTGCGATGATGCGCGTTTTGCGACCTGAATTGAATGAAATCAATGATAAACACAAAGGGAAAGACAATGCAATGAAACGTCAGCAAGCGACGATGGAATTGTATCGGAAAGCCGGTGTGAATCCGCTTTCGGGATGTTTGCCTGCCTTGATCCAAATCCCGATTTTCTATGCATTGTTCCGTTTCTTCCCGAACATCATCGACCTGAGAGGTCAGTCTTTCCTTTGGGCAGAAGACCTGACGGCGTATGATTCACCGATTACCCTTCCGGACTGGGTTCCTTTTATGGACGGGCACTTGAGTATTTTGGCGCTTTCTTACATCATTGCGATGGTCGTATATTTCCGCGTTTCCGGTTCGATGGACAGTTTCAATCAGCCGCCACAAGAAGGAATGCCTGATATGCGAATGATGAAATACATGATGTACCTGATGCCGATTTTCTTCTTCGTATTCCTGAACAGTTATGCTTCTGGACTTTCCTGGTACTACCTTGTTTCCAACGTGATTAACATCGGAATCGTGATGTTCATTAAAAATGTGATGATTGACGACAAAAAAATCCATGCAAAAATTCAGGAAAACAAAGCCAAACCCAAAAAGCAAAGCAAATGGGGCTCTAAAATGCAACAATTAATGGAGCAGGCACAAGAAGCTCAAAAGCAACAAGAGCAAATGAAAAAAAGAAAGAAATAATTTCTGAAATACTTAAAACCGGGAGTCAAAGCTTCCGGTTTTTTTTGATCCATTCAAGAATTCGTTTAAATCTCTTAAATTTGAAAAACCTTAATAATCAAAAAAATGGAACATTTAGCGGAAATCTTTATTCTCATCATGCTTGCCATCGTTTTTCTTCAATCGGGAATAGATAAAATTCTGGATAGAAAAGGAAATTTAAGCTGGTTGCAAGGTCATTTTGCTAATTCGCCATTGAAAAACATGGTTCCTTTTTCGCTTTTTACGGTTACGGTTTTTGAAATCCTTTCAGGACTTTCAGCAGTAGTGGGAGCGGTTTCTCTCATAGCTTGCGAAGGAACTTTATTTGCACTCATCAGTGGGATTCTTTCAGCAATCACATTTTTGATGTTGTTTCTGGGGCAAAGGCTGGCAAAGGATTATCCCGGCGCACAAACCATTGTGATATATTTAATACCGACGGTGTTTCTGCTGTATCTTTTGCAGGGGTGATTATAATTCAGCCAAGAATTCTTCGACTGACTCATAACGATCTACTTGTAGTTTCTTCTTAAGTCGCATTTTGGTTACTCTTACACTTTGTGGTGAAATTCCAAGATTCGATGCCATTTCTTTGCCAGAAAGTTTTAAGCGTAATAGCACCAATAATCTTATTTCTGCTTCAGTAAGTGAAGTTTTTAATATTTTTAATTTCGGAATAAATTCAGGATAGATACTATTGAATTTTTCCTTGAACTTTTCCCAATCCTCATCAGTGAGGATCTTCTGGTTCAAAAGTTGAGCAACTTGGAGTTCATTTTTATCGGATTTAGCTGAAATTCGATTCTGTAACTCGTTTATCAGTTTATTTTTTTGTGATAAATCCAAAATATAGCTACGAAGTTCATCTTGTTTGACTTGTAGAATTCTTTGGGAGCTCTCAAGCCTCATCGCTAATTCCCTTTCCTTCATTTTGATAAGTGCAATCCGGCGATAAACAATGAGCGAAAGAATCAATAAAACGATGAAAATAGAAATAAGAATAAACCATAAACGGTTTTGGACAATCAGTTTTTCTTTCTCTAAATTTTGAATACGTAGGATTTTGACTTCATTTCCCAATTTGGCCTGTTGTTCAATTAGTTTTTCGGATTGGTTGGCAACTAAAATCTCTTTTTCAAATTCAGCAGATTTTTTATGGTATTTAAGTGCGGAATCGGCTTCGTTAAAAAACTCATAAGTTTCTCCCAATTTTCGAAAGGCTTCGCTGATGCGTACTTTACTTTGACTTTCAATTCCTGATTCCAGACTCTCTTTTGCTGAAAATATTGCCTTGTCTTTTTCTTGTTGACGTGTATATATTTCGGCCAGATTATAATAAGTCGCAGCCATACCGTCCGGATAATCTATCTGTTTATAAATGCGAATTGCCTTTATATAATTCACTAGAGCAGAATCATTTTTATGTTGGTTCTTAAAAATTTGACCCTGATTGTTGTACGCAATAGCAAGATCCCTTCTGGAATTTAATTCCTGAAAAATCTTGATGGCTTTGGTGTTATTTTCTATTGCATTTTCAAAATCACTTTCTTCTTTCTGTATCAAAGAAATATTGGTGAAAGTTAAGCCAGCAAGTCTTTTTAATCCTAGGTCTTGGGCGATGCGATTGGACTCTACATAGGATTCCATAGCAGAAAAATTGTCGCCTAATCTCCAGTGAACCAGACCGGTATTGTTGAGGATGTTAGCAATCTGGATTTCGTCATTTGCGTCTTTAGCTTTCTGATAGGCTATAGAAAAGTAATTCAGAGCTTCTTTATAATTTCCTTTTCCCCATTCTGAAGTTGCATAATTATTTAAATCATCGACATCCGCATCTTTTTTGGGTACCGGGAAATTATATTGTTCTGAGTCAGCATTGGACTTTAAAAGCGTAGGTTCTTGCTCTTTGCTCTGACATCCAATTATTAATACCAAAAAAATCCAATATACCTTTCTGAATTTAAACATGATGATAAAATTAGTTCAAATAGAAATTTTGCAGAGCATAATATAAAGAAAACTACTAGATACATCATTAATTTCTAAGAAGATAATATCGGGAGATATTTTGAAAAATACTTTTTATGGTTTTAAATGAGAAAAAAAGACCGCAAAATGCGGTCTTTAGAATTTAACTTTTATTTAATAATGAGCTTTTTTGATTGGACAAATTTCTGTGATTTTAACTGATAGAAATAAATTCCTTTTGGGAGACCTGAAAGATTAATTTCTGCAATATGAGTGCCTGCTGAGTAATTCCCTTTTACTAAAGTTCGTATAAATTTACCCTGAACATCATAAAGATTTATTTCCACATTTCCTGAACTTTCAATTCTGAATGGAATTGAAGTGATGCTTTTTGCTGGATTTGGATAATTCTGCCCTAACCAATTGTCTGAATAATCTTCAATTGGATTCTGGACTTCCAAAACTTCATGTTCTGTTTCAAAGAATTTAATTCCGGCAAAATGATTCAATTCATTTGACATTTCGCTGGAAATTAATAATCTTCCATCTTCAAAAGGAATCAGGCTTACGGGATTCAAAGGCGATAGTTCCGCACCTTTGAATTCTTCTGTTTCTATTTCACCCTCAGCCGAAATTTTCATGACCGTTGCGGTGCTATAAGGACCGAGCGAATAATAGATTCTTTTGGGGTTTGTAGTTGAGTATTCTTGATTCAGAACGTACAAATTGTCCGCCTGATCCAAAAACATATCGCGATAATATTGAAAATCATCAGAAGATTGGTTCCAAATCAATTCGCCTTCGGCATCATAATTCAAAACGATTACACGATTGACTCTAGAAGAAATATGATTGCTCATACCGCTTATAATTATATTACCCATTGAATTTGTCAGGACTTCATAGGAACGGATTCTCCGACCTGCTTCACTATAAGTTTTGTCCCAGATATTTTCACCCGCAGAATTATATTTTAGAACAACCATTTCACCTAGATTTATATCGGATTGGCTTTCTTTCCAGGCGCTTACATAAATGCTTTCATTTTCAATAGCTAAACTTGTTGCACTGGAGTTCCAACCATCAATCGGGAAGGATTTCATCCAGTCGAGATCACCGGTTTCAGAAATTTGAAATAGGGTGATATTTGTACTTTGAGAGAAAAATGACCCTACACCTGAGTGCCCAGTTAGAATAAGATTTCCGGTTGAGTCAAATTCTCCGTCATTAATCATATATAGATTGTCTCCATCATCAGCGGAAATGAATTGATTCCATTCTTCTTCGCCATTTGAATTAAATTTAATGACATGGAAATAAGGCTGATAAGCATCGGGAGATTCATGAGCGGAACCAGCGATGTAAACATTTCCTTGATTATCAATTAAAGGTTGAATATAGTCAGGGAAAGTCATTTCTTTTTGAACTTCCCAGAGAACTTCTCCTGAAGAAGAAATTTTCTGAAGAGTTATTAATGTTTCAAAATCGTAAGGGTTTGGCGTGAGCAAAGTATAGATATTTCCAGTTTCGTCTATATTCATTGAAATCCGGTTTGCAACATATCCATCCTCTGGACTATACGATTTTTCCCACGCAATTTCACCATCGGCATCGTAATGGATTACAAGATAATTAAACAATAAGTTTAGATTTTCATTCACAATGCCATGAAATCCAGTTGCGGTCATAGTACCACCAGGTCCAGGTATGGTTTCGAGTAAGGTAATGTTTCCGCCGCCCATATTATCATAACGTTTTTCCCAAACGGGAACTTCAGGGTTTTCTTCAAATTTTATTAATTCATAAACTTCACCCAATTCTGTATATCTAGGACTTAAACTCAGATAAACTGCTTCATTATCGTCAACGCCCAATCCAATAGAACCCGCCAAAGAATAGGTGTCAAGAGATTCTTTATTGTAATTTTTTTCGAAAACCAAAGAACCGTCCAAATTGTATTTTCTTATTTCCACCGTATTATTGAAATCTCTTTCTCCCCAGACAGAAACAACAGGCAGTGAGTCAGAAAAAAGAAACTGAACATAATTACCTATATCATCACCCCAAATTTGCAAATTATTGCTTTCCTCAACCCAGTTTTCAGATCCATCTTCCGTCGAGTAAGAAGCGAGAATGCTGCCTCCTGTTTGATCATAACTTCGATGCATGCCCGCTACATAAACTCTGTTTTCGACAACCCCAATATGATATCCCAATGTGATATGATCGCCTGACTGATAGGATTTCACCCACAAAAGTTCACCGTCTAGTGAATATTTAACCGTTCCCATAAGGCTGTTTCCTGAGTTGTCTGCAAAAGTTCCAGTAACATAGGTATTCCCAGCTTCATCAAATGCAACATCCGATGCTGTATTATTGGTGGGATTTCCGTCTCCTTCATACATATACTTTCTCTTCCAGATAAGCTCACCTTCTGCGTTGTATTTGATGGTGTAATAAACTCTGTGCAAACTTTCATTGGATCCAAATCCTGTAATCGCTACATTTCCCTCAGCATCAGTTGCTACACTATAAGGTTCGACCCAAATGCCTTCAATGTCGTTTTCGTCCAATGCGCTCCAAATTAAATCGCCATCGGAATTATATTTCAAAGTAAGATACCCTACCGCTTCGACGCCATACGCATTCACTGAATAACTCATCCCACCGACGATGATATTATTTTCAAAATCAGTGGTAATGCTTTGCGGGTAATCCAAACCATCGAAACCGGCGTCAAAAACCGAGCTCCAGATAGTTTCGCCTGTGATATTGTCATATTTCACAGTAAGAATATCCATATTGTCACCATTCCACTTTATTCCCGAAATGACCGGATTGTTTTCCGCATCAAGTGTAATTGCAAACCCGATTTCTACCACAAAATCATTACTTTCCTCTCTTTTCTCCCAAACAAGATTACCTGAAGCATCGTACTTCACCGTCAGTATATTGCCTTGTGGCGCATCGATATGGGAAGAAGTTCCGGTGATATAGGTGTTCCCCAGAGCATCAGTAATACTTTGATGTGGACTGTTTACACCCTGATAGACCTTTTCATAAAATCCAATTTCATCTGCATTTTCAATTCTGTAGGTTTCTTGGAAATTGGAATAGTTCGCATTCAATTCATCCAACTTCTTAACCATTGGCATTTGTGCGCACAGACCGTGAGCCAGAAATGACATCCACAGAATTAGGTAAATTTTTCTCATGTGTATGATTTTAAAATTTGTTTAAACTCAAATGTAGAAATCAGATCAGATTTAAGGCTATTTTATGTGTTGACAAAAATGTTGACAATGGCTCAATGAAACTAGTAAACGCATTTTCTAATGTTTTCAAAATATAGGGTCAAATAAATATACTTTACCATCGGAAAATAAATATTTAACCCCATGAGAAAAAAATATACCCTAAAACAGCGAAATAAAAAAGGCGATTCATTAACTTATTCTTGAAAAATAAACATTAACTCAGTTTTTAATTCAGTCTAATTTTCTTAACATACATCATGTTTTAGGCATATTAAATAATCTAAATTGCGGACGATTTGAATTATGAATTTTTAATACAAAAAAAAATGAAAATTTTAGCCTTTGGTGCTTCTTATAGCCAAACTTCCATCAATAAAGAATTTGCAACTTATGCAGCTTCGAAGTTTGAAGATGCAAATGTGGAAATATTGGATCTGAATAATTACCAGCTTCCTTTGTTGACGATTGAATTGGAAAATGAAATTGGACATCCTGAAGTTGCCAAAGAATTTGTAAATAAATTAGCAGAAGCTGAGTTAATTATCATTTCACTTTCCGAACACAATGGAAGTTACACGGCCGCTTTCAAAAACCTTTTTGACTGGGCTTCCCGTGTCAAGTTGAATATGTTTGAGACTAAAAAAGTTTTGCTTTTAGCGACGGCGCCGGGTCCACGAGGTGGAATTTCTGTGTTGGAGGCAGCTGAGAAAAGATTTCCGATTCACGGAGCCGAAATTATGGGCTCATTTTCATTGCCTAAATTCCAAGATAACTTCTCCAAAGAAAAGGGGATTCTTGATGCGGAATTGAAAAATAAGTTCGAAAAAATCATAGCAAACGTTAAAGAGGGGTTTACAGTAACTGCTTAATGAAGAGAAGCTTCCTTGTTTATTCATCTAAAATAAAGAAGAAATAATCTCATTCAAATAAATTCTCATCCGAATAAAAAACTTTTCCATCCACCACACGCGCCGGAGAAGTAAAAGGATGTTCTTCGGTTTTGTTCACGGCCATAATGTGAATTACCTTCCAGCCCGAAGCTTTCAGATAATCTGAAACCAACGAACGATGACAACGCCACCAAACAGCTTCTGAACACATATAAGCCGTAGGATTTACCAATGCGATCTCTTCTAATTTCTCAATACCAGATTGAAATTCCTGCGTTTCCATATAATCGGCATAAGCCCGAAAAGAAGCGTTTTTCCATCGGTGATTTTTGGAATCTTTTTGAATTTTTCTTCTTCCACCCAATTCTTCGAAATGTTCATAGGAAATTCCCTGATTCTCAAGAAACTCTTTCAGATTTTCACGGTTGAAATGCGGATAATTCCGCGAACCGGGAAAACGACGAATGTCCACAAGTACTTTGATCCCTTGGGATTTCAACATTTTTAGAAATAATTCGGCACTATGGGTCGAGTGTCCGATGGTGAAAATTGTTTTTTGAGCAAATTCCATTTTTCAAATTTTAAGTTTCATTTTCAAATGCCAAAATGTATTTGTCGAGATAAATTTGCTTTTCCTTGGATTTATATTGTTGAATGTAACGCGGATGTTCCAAAACCGTCATTTTTTCAAACAAATTATTTTCCTGATTCAATTGATGGATAAACACCGAATTTTTCTTGCCCAAAACAAATACTTCGGAAGTATCCAATCCAAATGAAATAAAGGTTTGCAAAACTTCAACCATGTAATTTTTCATTGACTGAAATAATGCTTTGTCGTCATAATAATTAGCATTCAACCATTTCCCTTTGGTTTTTTGCACAATGGCCAACGGAAAAGGAGAATTGATAAAAAATTTCCGATAAAACAAATCAACACCGCCGTATTCTTCCATCATTTCGTACATGAAAACCGATGAAATTTCATGCGTTTTTGCCGAATTCATCTGGATGCCACAAACCGCTTCGAGTCGTTTGGTATCAGTAAACGGAATGCCTGTGACGCCGGCTCCGTGGCGACTTGGATTGATTCCAATGATGAATTTTCGCTGATTTAGGTCATCATAATATTTCCCATAAAATTTCGACATGACTTTCATCGTTTCGGGATTATCGGCAAAAGGATTCATTACCTGAAATCCGGGAGGCAATTTCCCTGTAAATTTCAAAGTTTGATTAAAAGCAATAATTTTTTCGGCAAAAGTTTGATTCATAATGGAATGCTTCACAACCAGCAAGAACTGTTCCTGACTCAATTCATTCAAATCCTTTTTTGAATTTGGAATTAATCCGAAAACCATTTTTAAATTAATTATTTTTACCGCATGATTTCAAGACAGACCATAGATGCAATTTTTTCTACCGCAAGGGTGGAAGAGGTAATTGGTGATTTCGTCAGTTTGAAACGCTCGGGAAGTAATCTCAAAGGTCTTTCCCCGTTTGCTGATGAGAAAACGCCATCCTTTATGGTTTCGCCTGCCAAACAGATTTGGAAAGATTTCTCCACCGGAAAAGGTGGAAATGTCGTAACCTTTTTGATGGAACATGAGCAGTTTACGTATCCGGAAGCGCTTCGTTGGTTGGCCAAAAAATACAATATTGAAATCGAGGAAGACCGTGAGCAGACCGATGAACAAAAGGAAGAACTCAAACAACGCGAGAGTTTATTCATCGTTTCGGAATTCGCTAAAAAATATTTCGAAGAACAATTGTTCGAAACCGAGGAAGGTCAAAATGTCGGACTTTCATATTTCAAGGAAAGAGGATTTACGAAGCAAACGATTGAGAAGTTCGAACTCGGCTATTCGCCCGCCAAACGAAATGCTTTTACGGAAGCAGCAGAAAAAAAAGGTTTCGGTAAGAACATTTTGGAAGCTTCCGGTTTATCGATTTACAAGGACAGCGATTTTGGAATTGATCGTTTTCGTGAAAGGGTAATTTTTCCGATTCATAGTTTTTCGGGACGTGTTTTGGGGTTTGGAGGAAGGATTTTACGAAGTGATATCAAAGCGGCTAAATATCTAAATTCGCCCGAGTCCGATATTTACCACAAAAGCAAAATTCTTTATGGAATTTATCAATCCAAACAAGCGATTTTAAAGGAAAACGAATGTTTGCTTGTGGAAGGTTATACCGACGTGATTTCGCTTCACCAAGCCGGAATTGAAAATGTGGTTTCGAGTTCGGGAACAGCGCTAACGCCCGATCAAATTCGTTTGATCAAAAGGCTAACGCCCAATGTGATCATTCTCTACGATGGAGATGCTGCGGGCATTCGAGCTTCGTTTCGGGGAATTGATCTGATTTTGGAACAAGAATTAAACGTCAAGGTTTTATTGTTTCCAAACGGTGAAGATCCGGATTCATTTGCGCAGAAACATTCTTCGGAAGAAATCAAAACCTATATAGAAGAAAATGCCACGGATTTCATCCGTTTTAAAGCCGGAGTTTTACTTGAAGAAGCCAAAGACAGTCCAGTTAAAAAAGCCGAATTGATTCGTGACATAATCCATAGTATTTCTTTGATCCCCAATGTGATTCAACGTGAATTATACATTCAGGAAACTTCCAAAATCATGGACGTCCGCGAAGAAGTTCTATTCAAGGAATTAGGGCAAAATATTCAGCGAAAACAAAAGGAAGACCGAGAAAAAAAGCAGAAAGAAGAGAGTTCAGCCCAAATGCAAATTGTAAAGGAAGAGGTGCTGAGTGTTAATTCCCGTCAAGTCATAGAAGAGGAATTGATACGCCTTTTGCTGCAGTACGGTGATTTGATTGTTGATTTAAAAGATGAGCAAGGTGAGCTTTATCAAACTACTGTGATCGAGGAGATTATAAGTCAATTCGAGACCAATGATTTGAGATGGGGCAGTGAGTTGTATCAGTCAATTTTTGAGGATATTAAACTTGGATTTGAGAATGAAGAACTTCGGACGGGTGATTTTTTCGTCAAGATATTTGATGAAGAAAAGACTAAAATTGCTTCGGAAGCGATGATGGAAAAATATTCCTTGAGTGAGAATTGGAGCAAAAAATTAAACATCCACATCAAACCAAAGGAAGACAATATTTCTAAGGACATTAACGATACAATATTGCGTTATAAATCGATTTATTTGGAAGAAGTGATTGGTGAATATTCTCAAATTTTGATGCAAGAAGATATTTCGGGTGAAGTCCGAAATGAACAATTGGAAAAAATTATGATTCTGACTGAAATGCGAGCCAAAATTTTCAAGGCACTTAACCGAGTGATTTAGTCAATCAAAACGCAACGAACTCTTTCTTCGACAACGAGTGAGGAGGGAAATGCGCGCCGGACTTTGTTCAAAGTTGAATTTGCAGATTCCCTCGATTCAAAATAGCCTAATTTAATTTTATAATCCGGAGAATTGTATTCCAGATTTGAAAATTCACCTGGAAAAAGCGATTTGGTTTCTTTTAGTTTTTCTTCGGCTTCCGATCGGTTTTTGCTGTAAAATACTTGAATTCTCGCACCACGGCAGAATTCAGGCTTTTTGACGGGTGGCGGTGGAGCACTGGTGCAGATTTCTTTTTTCTCCATCAATTCTTCCAAAGACTTTTCCCATTCGATGGTGAGGTTTCCATATTCGGTATTTATAACATTGGATTGTGCGACTAAAAATCCGGAAAATACCAGAGTAATAATCGATAATTTTATTTGCATAATCTTTCAATTTCCTAATAGAAACGAAAAAAGCGAATGAGAAGTATTTTTTTAAGAAAGATTAACGATTAATCCTATTGAATTAAATGGCTTTTCTACACCAAACGCGCCATTGAACAGCAAAAGCTCCCGGATAAGATCTTTGGATCCTTCTCAAATCCGAGCTGGCGGATTGTCGCGTAAAATAGTCGCCAACGAGAATTCTCCAATCGGGACTGGCGTAAATCAGTTCGGGCGTAAGATTTGGGTATTGTTTGGCGAAATCATTTCGGACTTTGTTGGCTGTTTCTCTGTCTTTTGTGTAGAAAATCTGGATTTTATAGCCCATGATTTTCTGTTGCGTTGCGCATTTGTCGGCAGGAGAAAGTTTGACGGGAGGAACGTAAACATTTTTTTTGCAGACGGCTTGCTCTTTACTTTTTAGGAGTTGTTCGAGTCGGTTGTCTAGGTCGATTACAAGTTTACCGCCACTTATACTGTCGTTGAGAATCCAAGTAGAACTTTGTTCAAGTGTTTGAGCAAACGAGATAATTCCAAAGGAGATCAGAACTAAAAATAAGTATTTGCGCATAGTTTCTGTTTCAAATTGAAATACAAATATATTAAGAAGAATATTAAAATCATGGAATAATTCTTTTTAATAGAAACTTCGAATTTAAAACCCGCTTTTCTGTAAAATAGTTAGGGATTGATTATGTGAGAGTTTGACGCTGTAATTATTTAGAAACGTTTTAAATTAATTAAAATGATAAACTTCATCATCAAAACCTTATGATTTTATTAAGGTTTGAGCCTATTTTTGTCGGGTTAAATCACGTTATTTAACATTTGTAACCGAACTCAATGTTTAGTAAATGAAGGCACGACCATTTTACAAATTGCAATTTTTGAATTTGGCTGTATTCTTGGCCATATTTAGTTTTTCTTATTCTCAGGATGATATAACCGGTGATGGTGGTAGAGGATATGATTTATTTCAAGCCAACTGTACAGCTTGTCACCAAATAGACGGAACTTTTATCGGCCCACAAATACGTGGCGTAGTCGATAGAGTGAAAGAAGAAGGAGGTGTGGGCAGAGAATGGCTACATGCTTGGATCAAAGATAATAAAGCACTTCGTGAATCGGGGGATGCATACGCTATTCAGGTTTTCGAACAATACAATCGCCAAGAAATGTTGGCGTTTCCTTCTTTGACAGAACAAGATATTGATGATATCTTGGTTTTTTCGATGGATCCGGAAGCAGGACAAGCGGCGTTTGAGCAAGCGAAAGCAGATGCGGCAGCAGCTGCAGCAGCGGCGAAAGCAGCTAATTCTGGCGGTGACGGTGCGGCAGCTGGTGTCGTAATCGTTGGATTCTTTATCTTGGCTGTACTTTTAATTTGGATTTTGTTCCGATTAAATGCTTTGGTGAAATTGACTCGGGCAGAGGAGCTTACAGCAGATGATGAAGAAGTTGCCTTTAGCTTTGCCGGATTTATTAATAAATACGAAAAATTATTCCGCGTAGCCTTAGCTGTATTGGTGTTTCTGGCATTATATGGAGTTTGGAACTTCATGCTGGGAATCGGAGTCGATAAAGGATACGAGCCGGAACAACCGATTTATTTCTCTCACCAAATTCACGCAGGAGTTCAGGGCATTGATTGTCAATACTGTCACTCAAGCGCGAAATATGGAAAGGTTTCAGGAATTCCTTCTCCGGATTTGTGTATGAACTGTCACAAAACCATTAAAGAATACCGCGGAGATTATTACGAAGAGTATTTAGTAGAAAGCGGTAGATTCTCAACACCGGATGAAGTGAAAGCATTCTATACAGGTGAGATTCAGAAAATGTACAAAGCAGTAGGATGGGATCCGGATACAAATAATTTCACTGGAGAACAAAGACCTATCGAATGGGTTCGAATTCACAATATGCCTGATTTTGTTTATTTCAGCCACCAGCAACACGTTGTGGCAGGAGAGAAAGCGATTCTTCAGGCGATTGCAGAAGGGACAATCCCAAATGCAGAAGAGTTAGACTTGCCAGGAAATAGTCAGGTGTGTTTTGCTTGTCACGGAGACGTAACGAAGATGGATGAATTACAAATGGCAAATCAATTTACGATGGGATGGTGTATCGAATGTCACCGAACCACTGAAGTGGATATGTCAAACGAATATAACAGTCAATACTACGCCGAACTTCACGAGAAACTTAAGAAAGAGTATGGTGATGGCGCCAAGATTACAGTAGATGCAATCGGCGGTTTGGAGTGTGGAAAATGTCATTATTAAAAATAAAATTAAGAGGTATAAATGGCTTCTAAGAAAACATATTGGAGAAGTGTCGAAGAGTTAAATAATCCAAATTTAACTGAACAATTAGCGTCCAATGAATTTGCAGATGATGTTCCGGTGGAGGATTTCCTTGGGGACAAAGAAGCAATGGAAGGATCGCAAACTTCGCGAAGAGATTTTTTGAAACTATTAGGGTTTAGTACGGCTGCTGTAACACTTGCAGCTTGTGAAGCTCCGGTTATCAAATCCATTCCTTACGTCGTAAAACCCGACACTATCACACCGGGGGTGCCTACATGGTATGCATCTGCGATATTTGATGGGTATGATTACGCAAACGTTTTGGTTAAAACCAGAGAAGGCCGACCCATTCGTATCAATGCAAATAAATCGGCAAAATATTTTGGAACAACCAATGCAAGAGTTCAAGCATCTGTGCTTTCGCTTTATGATTCAGATAAGGTTCGTGGACCTTTGATGAAAAGTGGAAGCTCTTTCAAGCCTGTCTCTTGGAATAATTTGGACGAAGAAGTTCATGCAAAATTAAATGCATTAGATGGAAAAAAAGTTGTCATTCTTACTTCTTCGCTTCCAAGCCCTACAACCAAAAAGGTAATTGCGGATTTCAAAGCTAAATACCCAACAGCTGAACATGTAATTTATGATGCCGTGAATTATTCACCAGCCCTTGATGCAGCTGAAGAAGTTTACGGTCAGAGAGTTTTGCCATTTTATGTGCTTGAAAATACAGAACTGCTTGTTTCTTTCAATGCTGACTTTTTGGGAGATTATAACGGAGGTGGAGCAGAAAAAGGTTATGCAATCGCTCGTAGACCTGGTCCGAAAATGCTTCGACACATTCAAGTAGAAAGTAATTTATCCTTAACAGGAGCAAATGCCGACACTCGTCACCCTATGAAGCAAACCGATGTTCTTAGAACATTGGCTGAAGTGTATAAAGGACTTACAGCATCAACTTCTGATCAGGTGGCTGCTGGAATCGTAAAAGAAATTCGCGAAAAAGGAAGCAAAGCAGTTGTCCTAGCAGACGGAAACAAAGAAGCATTTGCTCTGTGCTATGCAATTAATGAATTGATTAATTCGGAGGCAGTTTCCAAAACCAAAGTGAATTTATTAAAAGAATCAAACGATAAACTTTTTGATCAGTTCATTACTGATGCCAAAGCCGGAAATGTAGGTGCACTTTTGATGTTCCAGACAAATCCAGTTTACAGTCATCCAAAATCAAAAGAAATTGCAGGTGCCTTTTCTAAAATCGCATTGAAAGTAGCAATGTCTGAAAAGCTGGATGAAACAGCCCTTTATGCAGATATGGTTGCACCGGTTCCTCATGCCTTGGAATCTTGGAATGATATCAATCCGGTAACGGGTGTATATTCACTTCAACAACCTACTATTCAAAGGATTTTTGACTCAAGACAATTCCAGGACTCATTGTTAACCTGGATGAAAGATGAACTAAATGCGGAAGCTGAATCAGCAGAAACTTTGGTAACCAACCAGGATCCAAATACGATTGAACTGATTATGCCAAAGCCATCTTATCGTCAGCCTGCAACTGAATATTATAATTATTTAAGAGAGAATTGGGAATCTTCTATCCTACCTCAATTGGGATATAGTTTCAACCAAGCTCTTTACAATGGTTACAATGAAACTTCCGAAACGACCAGCTTAAGTGCCAGCGGAAATGCTTCGGCCGCAGCAACTAAATTAGCATCTGCAAGCGCATCGGAATGGGAATTGCAACTCTATACAAGTTGTGGAATTGGTGATGGTACACAAGCCAACAACCCTTGGTTGCAGGAACTGCCAGATCCAATTACAAGAACATCTTGGGATAATTTCATCACATTGAACCCCAATGATGCACATCATTTTGATATTAAAACTTCTGAAAATGCAAACGTGAAAAATGGACGTATGCAATTTGACGGAGATTATGTAAACATAACAGCAAACGGAGTAACACTTGAAAAAGTTCCGGTATTCATCCAACCTGGTCAAGCGATGGGAACTGTCGGCTTAGCCTTAGGATACGGAAGAACCAAAGGTGGGAAAGTTTGTAATAATGTAGGGATAAACGCTTACCCACTTTATGCAAATGGAAATATTGGTGTGACCAATGTTCAAATAGAAAGAACTGCACAGGGTGAAAAGCATGAATTTGCATGTATGCAAATGCAAAATACACTGATGGGGCGTTATGAGATTGCACGACAAGCTAATTTATCAGATTTCATAAATAAACCCGTTGAAGACTGGAATGAGCCTGCGGTTATGCCAACTTGGAGAGGGACTTCACCTGTAGGTGAGGTGGACATCTGGAGAGTTCATGATCGATCTATAGGACCCGTTTTCAATTTGTCAATTGACTTAAATGCTTGTACAGGATGCGGTGCTTGTATCATTGCTTGTCAAGCAGAAAATAATACAGCGGTTGTAGGTAAGGCAGAAATGCGTATGTCAAGAGATATGTATTGGTTAAGAATTGACCGATATTATTCGGACACCACCAACAACACAAGAACTCAGAAAGTTCAGTTGGAGAATCTTACAGAAGACGCAAAAGAGGATAAAACTGAGGCAGCGATGTACAGAAGGCTGATCAAGCCGGGTGCAGAGAATCCAGATGTGATTTTCCAACCGATGATGTGTCAGCACTGTAACCACGCGCCTTGTGAAACTGTTTGTCCGGTTGCGGCTACTTCACACGGTAAGCAAGGTCAAAACATGATGGCGTACAACCGTTGTGTGGGAACTCGTTATTGCGCGAATAACTGTCCTTACAAAGTAAGAAGATTCAACTGGTTTAATTATGCCTTGAACGATAAGTTTGATTTCCATATGAATGACGATTTAGGTCGTATGGTATTGAACCCGGATGTTGTGGTTAGGTCACGCGGGGTGATGGAGAAATGTTCATTCTGTATCCAAGAAACACAGGCGGCAATTCTGAAAGCTAAAAAAGAAGGTAGAAAAGTTACCGATGAAGAATTCAGAGATGCGAGTGCATGTGCAGCAGCTTGTGGAACAGGAGCAATGGTGTTTGGTGATGTTAACGACGATGAAAGTCAGGTGAAACAACTAAGCGAAGAGAATCGCGTTTATCGTGTAATCGAAGAGCTGGGTACCAAACCTAACGTATTCTATCACGTAAAAATCAAAAACAGATCAGAGGCTTAAGTTTAATAAAGAAATAAGTTAGAAAGAAATATGTCACATTACGAATCACCGGTTAGAGAGCCTTTAATTATAGGACATAAAACCTACCATGATATTACGGTGGACATTGCCCGACCGATTGAAAATAAATCGGGAAAATTATGGTGGCTGGCGTTCAGTATTGCACTTGTAACCTTTTTGTATGGAGTAGGTTGTATCGCTTACACCATTGGTACAGGGATTGGTGTATGGGGGCTTAACCGAACCATTGGATGGGCCTGGGATATTACCAACTTCGTTTGGTGGGTAGGTATCGGTCACGCGGGAACTTTGATTTCTGCAGTATTGTTGCTTTTCCGACAGAAATGGAGAATGTCCATTAACCGTTCGGCAGAAGCAATGACCATCTTTGCAGTTGTGCAGGCTGCTATTTTCCCAGTAATTCACATGGGACGTCCCTGGGTGGGCTATTGGGTTTTCCCAGTTCCGAATAACTTTGGATCTTTTTGGGTAAACTTTAACTCGGCACTTCTATGGGACGTGTTTGCAATTTCAACTTACTTCTCTGTATCGGTAGTTTTCTGGTACATGGGATTGATTCCAGACTTTGCGATGATTCGTGACCGTGCAAAAAAACCTTTCTCAAAGAGAATTTATGGAATCCTCAGTATGGGATGGGGTGGAAAGGCAAAACACTGGCAAAGACACGAGGAATTAGAATTGGTATTAGCAGGTCTTTGTACACCACTCGTATTCTCAGTTCACACCATTGTATCATTTGACTTTGCTACTTCCGTTATTAAAGGATGGCACTCTACAGTTTATCCACCTTATTTCGTTGCCGGTGCGATTTTCTCTGGATTTGCAATGGTACAAACACTATTGAGTGTGATGCGAAAAGTGATGCACCTAGAAGACTATATTACCCGTCAACATATTGAATTGATGAACATTGTAATCATTGTGACGGGAGGTATGGTAGCCGTAGCCTATGCGAGTGAATTCTGGGTGGGATGGTACTCAGGAAGTAGATATGAAGACTTTATGTATTTCTCACCTGGTGCCGCTGTTGGGCCTTATTGGTGGGCATTCTGGGCACTGATAATCTGTAATGTATTGGTTCCTGCATTACTATGGATTAGACGAATCAGAAGAAGTTTTGTTTGGACCTTTATCATTTCCATTGTTGTAAACATTGGGATGTGGTTTGAGCGTTTCGATATTATCGTGGTGAACTTGTCACGTGACTATTTACCAGGTGGCTGGACGATGTTCGTCCCTACCTTTGTTGACGTAGGTATTTTCATCGGAACCAATGGATTCTTCTTTGTGTTATTCCTATTGTACGCTCGTACATTCCCAGTAATTTCACAAGCATCCATGAAATCAATATTGAAATCATCAGGAGAGAGTTATAAGAAACATCATAAAGAAGAGGAGCATTAAAATGAGTACGAAAACTATATACGGCCTTTACGGTGACGACGACGAATTATTGGACGCGATAAAGACTTTCAATAAGCAAGGAATCGCTATCAAAGAAGTTTATACACCCTTTCCGGTTCACGGTTTGGACAGGTTATTGGGGTTGAAGAAAACCCGTATCTCCGATGCCGCATTCTTTTACGGTCTCTACGGAGTTACACTTGCATCGACTATGACTTGGTTTATGATGAACCATGACTGGCCACAAGATATTGGAGGAAAGCCCTCTTTTACTTGGCTTGAAAACATGCCGGCATTTGTGCCGATTATGTTTGAGTTAACGGTTTTCTGTGCAGCTCACCTTATGTCTTTGACCTTTTTGGTACGTAGTAAACTTTACCCGGGAGCGAAAGCTCAAAATCCGGATCCAAGAACAACGGATGATAAATTCCTGATGGAAATTGAATCCAACGACATTGAAAAAGTAAAAGAAGCCTTTATTAACACCGGAGCAGAAGAAGTAACGGTAAGAGATTTAACTCCGGTTCAATAAGAATTAGAAATGAAAAGAGGATTTATATATTTATTGTTAGTCAGCGTTGCCGTATCAGTGAGTTCCTGTTCGGATAAAAAACGAAAACCAAGCATCGTCTTCATGCCCGATATGTATTATCCGGTAGCCTATGATCCTTATATGGAGGCCGATTTTGAATATTGGCCAGAAAGAAACGGTGAGAAATCAAATGTTTCCTTATTCAATGAGCGCTATCAGATGACCGCTCTTTGGCCAGCAGAAGGTTCAGTTGCTCGAACAGACGAACAGATGATTTTGCCATGGGAATTTAAAAATACCCTAGAAGATTACAATAAAACAAAAGCCATCACCAAATCACCACTTGATCCTGCAAATAGAAAAAAGGATTTGGAGAGAGGTGAAAAATTATATGGTCAAACTTGTACCGTTTGTCACGGTGATACCGGTGACGGACAAGGATCTATCGTACAAACGAAAGCTTATTCCGGAGTACCGACTTATGCAGAAAGAGAAATGTCAGTTGGATCGGTTTATCATGTCATCATGTACGGAAAAAATGCGATGGGTTCTTACGCCGGTCAATTAACACCGGTGGACAGATGGAGAGTTGCGGAATATGTAATGAACCTAAGAGCGAAAAGCTTGCAGGCCTCAGGTGCACCAGCGGCTACACCTACAGGAGAAACAGAAACTTCTGCAGGACAAGCTGAAACAACAACGGAATAATAGAAATCAACAATAAAGGAAAGAAATATCATGCAGTATACGTTTTCTCCAAGATTGAAAATGACATCATTTGCACTTATAGGTGTAGGAATCTTGATTTACATAATTGGGTTAGTTTTGAATATCCAGGATCAGTCAAATCCAGATTATATCATTGATAAAATTAAAGAGGATCCTCAAATGTTTTTTGGGGAATACCAAACAGCCGAATACCAAAAACTCAATCCCAAAAATGAACAAGGTATTGTAAACGATGCACAACTTAAAATGTACGAGCACCATGTAGCAAACCGTCCATGGGCTGCCTTTTTGGTGCCTTCATTCCTTGCTTTAGGTATTGCAGGAGCTGCTTTGTTCTTCTTATCGGTTCAATTCGTAGCCAATGCAGGTTGGTCCATGGTGGTATCTCGTGTCATGGAAGGTATCGCTTCTTTCATTCCCATAGGAGGCATCCTTATTTTGATTATTGTCATTGCATCCGCATTGGGGCTTAACCATCTTTATCACTGGATGGATCCAACGCTCCTCGATGTAGAAGCAGATACCTATGATAAATACATGGCAACCAAATCCAAAATTTGGTTAAATATCCCGGGGTGGATCATCCGCTCAGTGATTTACGTTTCTCTTTGGTGGATCTTCATGGTTTGGATTAAAAAGACAACCAAAAAATTGGACGAAACCAACGGAAGCAGACCTGTCTACAGACAATTGTACACAAGATCAGTATTGTTTATCGTCGTATTTGCTTTGACCACTGCCGGATTAGCTTGGGACTGGATCATGTCATTGGATCCACACTGGTATTCAACTTTGTTTATGTGGTACGGAATGGTAAGCTACCTTGTTTCGGCAGTAGCCATCATGGCAATTATTTCGATTTACCTTAACAAAAAAGGATCTTTACCTTTGTTCAACGACAACCATCAGCACGATTTAGCGAAATACATGTTCGGATTCAGCTTGCTGTGGACTTACCTTTGGTTTGCACAATTTATGCTTCAGTGGTATTCAAATATCCCGGAAGAAGTTCAATATTTCCAACAAAGAAATGCACAATACGGAGGTTACTTCTGGATGTTGGCCGTTAACTTTGTTGCCGTATTGCTTATCATGATTAGTTCAAGCATCAAAAGAAATTCTAAACTTGTATTTGCAATGGGCTTTGTGATTGTCTTAGGACACTATTGGGATTTCTACAACCAAATCATGCCGGGCGCAGTTGGAGCTTTCCATAATTTTGGATTCCTTGAAATCGGTGCCTTAATGGTCGTAAGCGGATTGTTTGTTTTCTTTGTGATGAATGCAATCAGCAAATTAAACTTAGAAGCAAAAGGACATCCTTATTTCCACGAATCTAAGATTTATGAATATCCATTCTAAAACATAACTATAAACTATACAAGGGAATTCTGAAAAGAATTCCCTTTTTTATTCTCAAAATTCAACAGTTCTTGAGGCGGCATCTCCAGACCAGCTGCTAAGATTTAATTGAGTTTAATGTTTATCTGACTAAACTCTATTCTGCTTATCTGTGAGTATTCAATCGCACACAAATAGGCGAGTTGTACCATGCTCAGATTTTTTGATTTCTTAGTCTTCTGAGTTTTTTACCCAAAGTAATAATATATTGGTTCTTAATGTTTTTCTATAAAACGAATATAGAAATAATTGATATTAAATGTTATAGAAGGGATGCTATAATAAAAATGGAGGTGAATATGTAGGTTTGGATATTTTTTTTAAATTTAAACTCTTAAACAATTTAAACATGAAAAAGACAATTTATTTTTTACTACTATGTGTAGTGGGTTTGCTGTTTTCCTGTTCGGAAGATGACTTTCAAACAATTTCTAGTGAAGAAGCAGTTTAAAATAAGGGCAGGAAAAAAGATTTTTCCTGATGAGGGACTATTCCGCTAACGGAATGAGTTCTGTGCCGAATAATTTCATAAGCAATAATTTTATAGAAAAATTAAAATCATTCAATCAAAAGAACCATTTTGTCTGTGAATTGTCTGACCAAAATGGATTGCCTTTGTAGCAATATTCTATCAGAACAGGAGGTAATTATGTTCAAAATAAAGGGGGAGATGTCAGAGATGATTTTCTTATCATTCCAATGCAGGAGGAAGGGGATTTATTTTTATCTTCTTTATTGTATATCAAGTATCCTGATTCTGAGGATCCTGAGATCCATACGATAACCAATGAATGCAGTGATTCATATTAATATTCCCGGGGATGATGGTTCTGTCATTGTATCAGGTCACCAATTTAGCCCAAATGCTTCTCACTGGATTTTTACTACAATACAAGTTCCTTTTATTGTAGCAACTACAGGAGCAGACGGACCTCACCCTGTCAGTGGACACAGAAAATTCGGCTTGATAAGGAATTCCAATGGTTCCTATACAATTTACACAAGAGGAGTTGATAGAGTTCAAGATGGCTTGAGAGCTCACATATTTCCAGTGCAAGAATATATGTTCAAAAAAGCTGATGATTTATGGGAAAGCTTTCAGGAAGGTTTAAGAAGTTATATCCAGAATAATAGTTATGGTAATACAATTACAATAAATACACCAGCAAAATGGAGGCCTAAATGGCAAGAGGCTAAAAACGTATTGATTAATAATTTACCCCCAAGTACTTTAGATGAGTGTAATTAAAATTTTTATCAGGTCAATAATTTTTTCAATAGTCTTTACGTGTTATAAGTTTATTGTAGATGTTTTGATGAATCTGGTTCTTAAAAAAGAGCTTATTGATTTAGGAACCTATAGTGGGATTATGCCGGAGTTTTCGTTTAATGATTATCTTATGGTTTTTCTACTTGCCTCTATCCCTTTATTGCTTTCTGCATTGATATTTAATTTTTTTGTTAAATATTTGATTTCAAAAATTTTCTACTGGATTATTGCAGCAATACCTATATTAACTTATGTATGGTTTTCATTCTATGTAATAAGTTATGGTGGCATGAAGGGATTTTTATTGTTCTTTTCGAATTCAGTATTTCTATTTATAGCATTTTACTATAATTACCAGATGATAAATAAGGAATTGAAAAAAAATGATTTTTAATTCTGAATATCTCCCAAATTAATTTCCCAAACCGTTTTGGATTTCGAGCCAAACTTCTTCTCTAGGGGTTCAAAACGGATGATTTGATTTACTTCGAATTCTGAGCGAATTTGTTGGTTCGAAACGACCAAAACATAAGAATTAACCCACTCATTAAGTCCCAATTCTCTGGAATTTTGACCTGATTTGATTTCAAACCGATACGATTTATTCTCAATTTTAGATAAGAATTCAATGAAACTGATTTCGGGTTGAGTAGATTTTGTAAAATCTCTGAATCGCATCTGGGCATCAGCCATCGCCAAGATATTCTCTCGGATTTGCTTTTTCAATTCCTCATTTGTTTCGGACGAATAAATCGAAAGGTATTCGTAGAATTCTTCCAGTTTATTTTGAGAATTCTCCTGATAAGCCTCTATACTTCGCATGGAAAAATTGGCTTTGATTCCTTTCGGAGATTCCGGCACGGCTTGTCCAAAAAGAATTCCCGAAAGAAGAAACAGAGATGCTATGCTTAATTTTTTTAGTTTCATAAGATTTGAATTCTGATGAAATTTATTTGTTTTTTATCATTGGTTTCCAGATTCAGGATTTTCATCTTCCTGGTTTCGGAAGTCGGAACGATTAATTTCCCCGAAAACTCCTCTTTGTTCAAATATTCTGCACCCAGATTTTCTTTCAGCATCAGGATGACTTCCAAATCTTCCGACAAAATCTTCTCGAGTTTCTCCTTGCGGTTTTCCCAATCCTTCAAATCCGAATGAATGAAATTCTTCAAAACCATCGCATAATCTTCCGGCTTGATCAAAATCTCTTGATCCGTTTTGGAAATCTCCACTTCTTTCGTTTCGAAATAAGGACTTTCAATGATGATTTTTTCCGAATTTGTATCTACTTCAAAGCTTGAATTCTCCACATCGACCGGAATTTTCTCATCTTTTGAAACCTTGAAAACCTGAAGCTCTACCGCTTGAACCGGTTCTTTTGTAAACTCATTTTTAATTTGAATGGTTTTCGGGTCTGATTTTTTATAAAAAGTATAAGCCACCGTTACCATAACGGCAAATAAAACCAATCCAAAAGCCAATAATCTTTGTTTGGATTTGGGAAGCTTGCCATCCTTTGCGAGCAATTCTTCGGAATCCGATCGATTTTGAAACCTAAAATCATCCCAATCGGCAAATCCCGAAAACCTTGAAAAAATATCCAGCATATCTTTTCGGGGAAGTTTTTCATTGGCTTCCGGTTTCAGATGTGTGTAAATCCACTTTTCGCTGACCCTTTCCTTGAGTTCCGTTTCGATTAAATCAATGAGCTGACGAATATCTTTTGAACTGAAACTTTTCCAATCCCCCGGAAATTGCGGATAGTAACTTTGGTAAGTCACCAAAATCTGCTTTTTCAGTTCCTGAAAATCTTTGAGTTCATTCATTTATCCGGTTCAAAATTAATTCGAAAAGAAATTTTAACTGCTGTAAATCTACTGTAAAACTACGGAATAAGTTTACAGTCAATGGAAAGTTGTTTTGCAGTGATACACTTTCTCTTCAGTCCTAAACTTGCGGAAAAATTAAAAATATGAAAACAAAATTATCATTTTTATTAAGTGGTCTGGTTTCAATTTGTATGGCACAAATTGGAGGAAATCAATTGTATGGTGGAAACAATTCTTCGAATTCTCATCTACATAATTTAACAATTAGCAATTCCATTTCGCCTAAAATCCAAATGTCAAAAGATGCTTTGAGTTTTGAAGTGAACATTTTAAATAATATCCAAGCAGATGTTTACGTCGTCACTTTGGGCGTAAATGAAGAAAACACTTCGGTGGAAGCTTGTAATACCCAAATCAATCAGAGAATTGAAAATTTCATGAAATCAATTTCCAAAATTGGAATTAAAAAGTCAGATGTTTATGTAGATTTTATTTCTCAAACCAAGATTTACGATTATGTTTCGGATTCAGAAGGAGAAAGAATTGACATCCAACAAGTGGATGTGGGATTTGAAATCAAAAAGAACATCATTTTTAAATTAAGTCGTTTGGAGTTATTTGATAAAATTCTGGAATTAGCTTCCAAAGAAAAGATTCACAACATCATCAATGTTGAATATTATGTGGAAAATCAAAATGCGATTTATGAAGAAATGTTGAAAGAAGCGATGAAAATACAAAAAGAAAGATTGAAATTATTGAACTTAAACGAGTCCGATTGGGAAATGGAGCCCATGATTTCCATTAATTTTTCTTCGGTTCAGCCCGGACATCAATACAAAAAATTTCAGGCTTACGAGTCCGGAACCGTTTCTTATTCGAATTATTACAACAATAATTCAGTAATTGTCCGAAAAGAAGAAAGAAAATCCAATTCCTTTTACTTTGATGGTTTGGACACCAATTCCTTTGACAAAATATTAAATGCTTCTACGCCGGTAGTAGGTTTACAGTTTCTGATGAACTTAAAAATAACTTATGTGAAAAAAGAAAAAGAGAAGAAAAATTATTATGTCGTTACCTCCAACGGTGAATTAAAAGCGCTGGAATTAAATTAATGCTTTTGCCTTGTCAGGATTCTGAATCTTGACAAGGATTTTATATCTTTAGGAAAAATTATATTTCCCAATGAACAAAAGATTTTTGATTTTTCTGGTAATTCCTTTTATGATTCTTTCATGCGACGAGAAAACACAAACCGTTGAACAACCCGGAAAAATTGAAAAAACCGTGAAAACGGTCGTTCCGGAAGATCTAGTGACTTTGGATTCTACTCAAGCCAATCGACTTGCAACTTTGCCACTTAAATGTATTCAGGTCGAATATCCCAATAAAACAGGCCAAGTGCTCAATGATTCCGCAGATCTGGGAACGCCGCGCGAATTACATCCCGCTTTCTTTGGTTGTTTTGACTGGCATTCTTCCGTGCACGGACATTGGTCGCTGGTTAAATTATTGAAAAACTTTCCTGAATTAGAACATAGAGATTCTATAATTAATCAATTGAAACTAAATATTTCCAAAGAAAACATTCAAGGCGAATTGGATTATTTCAACCGAGAACAAGAATATTCCTACGAACGGATGTACGGTTGGAGCTGGCTTTTGAAACTTCAGCAAGAACTCGATAGCTGGGATTTGGAAGAAGGAAAAGAAATGGCAGAAAATCTTCAGCCTTTGAGCAATTTGATCATCGAAAGATACAAAGAGTTCTTACCTAAACTGAATTATCCTCTACGCGTTGGAACACATACCAATTCAGCATTCGGGATGAGTTTCGCTTATGATTATGCTGTATCATCTAAAAATGAAGAATTGAAATTGGTCATTGAGAAAACCGCACGAAAACTTTACTTGAAAGATAAAAAATGTCCTATTTCTTGGGAGCCTGACGGGTTTGACTTCCTTTCACCTTGTTTGGAAGAAGTCGCTTTGATGCAAAGAGTTTTGCCGAGGGATGAATTTCAGTTTTGGATCAGTGATTTCTTGCCGGAGTTAAAAAATCGTAATTTTTCGATGAGCGTAGGTAAAGTTTCGGATCGGGAAGATGGACATTTGGTTCATTTGGACGGATTGAATTTCGCACGTGCCTGGGTTTTTTATCGGCTTGCAAACGAAATTCCTACCGAATATGGGCATTTAAAACAAGAAGGCGACAAACATTTGGCTTATTCTTTACCTTCGATTACAGACGGAAGTTACGAAGGCGAACACTGGCTGGCGAGTTTTGCTTTGTATGCTTTGTCGGAAAGATAAAAATCAGTTTTTTTAAGAGTTGAAAAATCAATACATTTGCGCTACCAAAAATTATAAAAATGGCAGTTTTAGTAAACAAGGATTCAAAAATAATCGTACAGGGATTTACCGGAAAGGAAGGAACTTTCCATGCAGAACAAATGATTGAATACGGAACCAACGTCGTGGGTGGTGTAACACCGGGCAAAGGTGGCTCCGAACATTTGGGTAAGCCTGTTTTTGACACAGTAGAAGATGCGGTAAAAAAAGCCGGAGCTGATGTAAGTATTATTTTTGTTCCACCTGCATTTGCTGCTGACGCAATTATGGAAGCTGCTGATTCAGGAATCAAAGTCATCATCTGTATTACCGAAGGAATTCCGGTGTCTGATATGGTGAAAGTTCAGGCGTATATTGACAATCGTGATGTAACGCTAATCGGACCGAACTGTCCGGGAGTTATCACAGCCGATGAAGCCAAAGTAGGGATCATGCCTGGATTTGTTTTCAAAAAAGGGAAAGTAGGAATTGTTTCCAAGTCCGGAACTTTGACTTATGAAGCAGCGGATCAAGTGGTAAAAGCCGGATACGGAATTTCAACTGCAATCGGAATTGGAGGAGACCCTATCATCGGGACCACTACCAAAGAAGCATTGGAACTTTTCATCAACGACCCGGATACCGAGGCGGTCGTAATGATCGGTGAGATCGGTGGACAATTGGAAGCAGAAGCGGCTAGATGGTACAAAGAAAGCGGCTCTAAAAAGCCGGTTGTAGGTTTCATCGCCGGACAAACAGCACCAAAAGGAAGAACCATGGGACATGCCGGAGCTATCGTAGGAGGAAAAGACGATACGGCACAAGCCAAAATGGAAATCATGAGAGAATGTGGAATCCATGTAGTGGACTCACCTGCGGAAATCGGAAAGACAGTTGCCCAAGTAATTGGATAATATAAATTTAACAATAATAAAAAGTCCGGAATAAAATAGTTTCGGACTTTTTCTGTTATAAAAATATAAAATTATATTTGTACCATTAAAATCAACCAAGGATGAACAGAAAACTTTTTTTATCGACACTAATTTGCTTCTTATTAGCGGATTTAGCTTACTCTCAAATCAGAATTGGAGGCAGATTGAGCGGTAGTATGACCAATATCACGGACGTTCACAGTCATTCAAAGTCCAGAGGAGGCTTCCAAGTGGGCGTTTTTGGATTAATTCCCATTACAAATAATGACATTCTTTTCTTCCAACCGGAAGTCAATTTTTCGGCACAAGGAGAGTTTGACCAACCTCGAAGATCCAATGGTTCCTATGAAAAACAACAAATTTTCTTAAACTATATAAATGTGCCACTTCATGCAAAACTTTATTTTACCGATGCAGAAAGTGAGTTTTTCGTGGAAGGAGGTCCTTATTTAGGATTTAAAATTGGAGAAAACATTGAAGATGTTGGGTATCCAACCGAAGCAGGAAACAATGAATTTAGCTCGTTTGACTTTGGCGCTACTCTGGGTGTAGGATTTAGTATGAACCGACAATTTGAAGCTTCCCTGCGCTATTCCTACGGTTTAGTGGATCAAGTCTCAAACGATGCTGCGAATGCTTCCAATAGTACATCGATTTTGAACTTAGGGATTAGTTATATCTTTAATTAAATTTAATATCCAAAAATATCTATAAATTTAGCCTGGATTTAGTCTGGGCTTTTTTTATGAAATTTGATCTTTTAACAAAGAAAAAACGTATAGGAATAATTTTTGTGGTAAATTAGAAACTTAAAATTAATGAAATGAAATTCTATTCTTTATTTATTATTTTAATGACAGGGATTTTACTGACTTCCTGTAGTACGGTGCGCGTGAATTATGATTTTGATCGTGCAACCGACTTCAATACCTATAAAACCTATAATTTTCATCAAAAAGGAATCGATAAGCTGGAGCTAAATGA
>LSQX01045223.1_pt1 | contig 94252 bp, 78 predicted proteins | sample 654561 | NCBI WGS metagenome assembly LSQX01 (sample SAMN04489861, study PRJNA283612) | anaerobic digester metagenome | isolation source: 4 biogas reactors fed with cattle manure at either 37C or 55C with and... | place: Denmark: Kongens Lyngby | collected 2014 | reverse complement strand
GCTGCCTGTTTCGTGGGCTCGGAGATGTGTATAAGAGGCAGGCCGAATATAAACATTCTTGAATCACGGGTGACATCAGGTGGATTTCATCTATGAAAAGGATGTCGTTTTCTTCCAGATTGGTAAGCAATCCTGCGAGATCGCCGGGTTTGTCCAAAACCGGTCCGGAAGTGACTTTGATTCCCACCCCAAGTTCGTTGGCAATGATATGCGCCAAGGTGGTTTTTCCAAGCCCTGGAGGTCCGTGCAAAAGGACGTGATCCAATGCTTCGCCCCGCATTTTGGCGGCTTTTACAAAGATTTCCAGATTGTCGAGAATATGCATTTGCCCGGTAAAGTCATTGAAACTTTGCGGTCGGAATTGTTCTTCCAGTTTTAATTCATCATCTGAAAAATTATCAGGGTCGGGATTGAGTATATCTGACATTCTTGTTCAAATTAATTTTACCAAAGAGTGGAAATAGTATATTTAGAAATATGTTCGTCCTTGGTTATTATGGTCATTTTATTTTCCATTGCTTGAGCGATGAGGAGTCTATCGAAAGGATCTCGGTGAATAAACGGAAGGTTTGTCAAATGAATTAAATCGAAATGGGAGAGAGGTAAAATATCGAAACCATTCTCTTCTACTAAATCTACAAAACCATTTAAACCGGACTGAAATTCGAATTTACCAATACTTATTTTGATGGCTAATTCCCAAATTGTTCCAATGCTTATAAACTTCTGATTGTCCGAACTCTCAATTGTAATCCTTGATTTTTCAGATAATTGTGAGCTACCATTCAGAAACCATATAATTGAATGAGTATCAAGAATATAATTCATTTTGTGTATTCATTAAAATCTTCCAAAGGCTCATCAAAATCAGGGGAAATAAAAATCTTTCCTTTACCGGAACCAAATTGGGGAGTTCGCTTCTTTTTGTTGTCTTTTCTCTTTTGAAGCAAGGATTCAACAAATTTATTTATTTCTGTTTTGAGTTCTTCCGGAAGGGAATTTATTTTAATGTATAAATCTGAATTTCCCATCATTATTATTTTAAACAAAGATACAATTCTATTTTCAGAAAATTATTTTTAGTCGGATAAGCCTGACATTTAAATAATTCTTTATCCAACAGATATCATCTTTATTTCAAGATTAATCCTTTAATTTTGCAATAAATTACGCAAAATCCATCGAATGAAAAAAGGAGTATTGTTAATCAATCTTGGGTCACCTGATTCAACAGATGTTCAGGATGTAAAAAAATATCTTAGGGAGTTTCTGATGGATCCATTGGTTTTGGATTCGCCTTATTTAGTCAGAAAATTTGTGGTAGAAGGAGCAATTCTACCCAAACGCCCGGCTGATTCGGCGGAAGCTTATAAAAAAATCTGGTGGGATGAAGGCTCGCCTTTGATTGTTTTGTCCAGAAAATTACAGGATAAAGTTCAGTCTCAACTCGATATTCCGGTGGCTTTGGGTATGCGTTATCAGAATCCATCTATCAAATCTGCTTTGCAGGAGCTTCAGGATAAGGGTGTGACGGATGTTTTGGTCATTCCGCTTTATCCACAATACACGATGAGCTCAACGGAGACGGTGGTGGTGAAAACAAATAAAGTTCAGAAAAAGTATTTCAAAAACATGAATCTTACTTTTTTAAATTCATTTTATAATCGACCGGATTATGTGAAAGTTTTGGCTGAGGATATAAAGTCGAAACTTCCCGAGACATTTGATATGCTTTTGTTTTCCTATCATGGAATTCCAGAAAGACATGATGAAAAAGCAATTAAAAAAGCAAAGAAATATCCTGAACTAAACATAAAAACCTATCGGGATCAGTGTTTTGAATCCACTGAATTGGTACGCCAAGAACTGGGGTTGCCCAAAGAAAAAGTAAAAGTTTCTTTCCAGTCGAGGTTAGGTAAAGATCCCTGGATCAAGCCTTATACCGATTATGTTTTAAGAGATTTCCCGGAACAGGGAGTGAAAAATATAGCCGTTGTGGCACCTGCTTTTGTGTCGGATTGTTTGGAAACACTAGAAGAAATCGCAATGGAGTACGATGAGTTATTCAGAGAAAGTGGAGGAGAAAATTATTCTTATATTTCCTGTCTAAATATTTCTGACGCCTGGGTAGAGGTGCTCGCAAAATGGTCGGAAGGATGGGCTAATCAAGAAAATTAAAAGATGAGAAAATACCTTTTTTTATGGACAGCTTTGGTTTTGATTCTTTCTTGTCAGAACGAAGTGAAAAATTTATCAGACTTAGAATCAAATTTTTACGAGCTTCCTCACAATGGGCTTCGTATGGGTGATAGTCTCAATGTCTATTTTTTCAAAAACCAAGAATTGGTGGATTCGGTGGAGCTTACTTTGAATGGAAAAGCTGTTAAAAACCATGCAGTTATGAATCATTCCAATACACTTTTGGGCGTAAATGATTTGAAAATTAGAGTTTTTCTAGGTGAAAGAACTATCAATGGAGAAGTCCAAATGCCTATCTTAAATTCAGAAAAAGAAACTCCGATTTCATTTGAAGTTTTAAAAGAATATCCACATCCAACGGAGCTTTTCACCCAAGGATTTTTCTTTGCCGACGGGAAGATTTATGAAAGCTCCGGTCAATACGGAAAATCAAAATTAGTTACCTATAGGCCAGGAGAAACACATTATGTCAACGAAGTTAAACAAGACGCAAAACTATTTTCAGAAGGTATCGCTTGGCTAAATGATAAAATTTACCAATTGACCTATCGAGAAAGAAAGGCTTTGGTTTATGATGCAAAATCTTTGGAACTGATCAAAGAATTGCCTTATCCTGATTTTTTGAAAGAAGGTTGGGGTATGACCACAAACGGGACGGAATTAATCGTATCCGATGGAACTCAGAATGTTTATTTTATGGATGAAAACTTTAGGCTCATTCGAAAAATTCAAGTAGCCGGTTATCAGTCTGTTTATACACATATAAACGAGATGGAGTTTATCAACGGAAAGATTTTTGCCAATGTCTGGACCACTGATTTTGTTTTGATTATCAATCCTGAAAACGGCGCTGTCGAACAATATTACGATTTGACATCGATTTCCGAAACCAAAGGGTCAGACGATGTACTCAATGGGATTGCGCTTTTCGGAGAAAATATTTTGGTGACGGGAAAAAACTGGAAAAAGATTTACGAGCTCCCGCTTCCTTAGAGTTTACATATCTTCTCTTTCTTTCTGTTCGCCATCATTCCACTTCTCCAGCATAATTCGCTCAGAAGGCGAGGGGTGCACGCCGCCAGCCAATAATTCCATAAGGGAATCCCAAAGGTTGGTTTTGGGCTCAAACTCCTCCTGAAACTGTCGAATTGCCTTCAAAAAATGGGCTTCTTGTTCTTTCGGGTCGGACCAATTTACATCATCCGCTGAAGTATCTTTCAGAATTCCCAAAACTTTTTGCCGTTCTTCACGACTGTATTTCCCAATAAAGTCCAAAACGAAACGAGCTGTATTTAGTTCATTTTCAATTTGTTCCTGAAAAGAAGACTTGAGAATGACAAAGTCGGTTTCCCAATGACGAAGACACTCCTCTTTGAAATAATTTAGCCCTAAGTTTTCGAAATGCAATGCCGACTCATACAAATGGCTTTTGTGAATTTCTAAGTCTTTCCAGGCTTCATAATTCACTTGATTGGTTTCTAAAAGTGCCTCTGTCAAAGCAATTAATTGTCGGTTACATTGATTGGCATAGACATGAATTTCATTGATTAAATCCTCAGATCTTTTCAATAAATCGGGGTGGGCATATTCTTTTAAATAATCCGATGCGCGTTCATAATTTCGTACAAGTTCAGAAAGATAATTCTGCAAATTTTCGGAATGCTTAGCAAAGCTCTCTTCGAAATTGCGGACAGACAAAAGCAATTTTACCTTCCCTTCAAACATTTGATTTATAAGCGGTTGCTTTTTATTCGTTTCCATAATCTTGATTTTAAGAGTTAGAAACAAAAACTATGCGATAAAATCTATTTTGGGATTTATTTAACAATTAAATCATCTGTACTATCGAAGGCTCAATGACTTCTGTCCAATTTTTAATCCGTTTTGATACAAGTCGATTTTATAGGTGCCTTTCGGGAAATCGTACTCCTCCCAATCAAAACTAATGTTCTGACGTGTTCCTTTCGTATAATCAAAAGTAACTTTGTCTGAGTATTCGATCTTGCCTAGCGACCAAGTTTCTAGTTCGCCTGGAGAAGCGTCTTTAAACTTCCCTAGCGTTCCGTCGGGCTTGTATATGGCAATGAAAATTTCTTTCGGACCTGATTCTGCGAATTCATTGGGATCCAAATCAAAACTTACGCGCATTTTATCAATGCGTTTTGCTTTGTCGGTTTCCACTTCTTTCCCACTGTTGCGAACTCTGAGGCCGGTAATTTGATAATTAGAAACTGAAAAAGTGGAGCGCATCTTCTGTTCAGTTGCTTCGGATTTTGCTTGTTCTTTTACTACTTTTTCGCTCATTTTAAACTGATTGTAGCGAAGTGTATCGTTTACCACAAGAAGCGAGTCGTTTTTCTTTTGAAGACTTGCAATTTCTTGTTTGAATCGAGTGATATCTGCATTGAGCGCATTGATCATACGTTTTGCTTGGCGTAATTCCGAATCCGAAAGTTCGGATTTATTCAAGATATTCTGAATTTCTTTCTGTTTGTCAAATATTTCTGCATCACGTTGGGAAAGCAAAGAGTCTTTGGCTTCGAGATCCATTCGCGAAGCTTCAAATTCCTCAGTCAGTGAAGTAAGCTGATTCTGAAGCACAATTCTAGCTTGCTCCGTATCAGCTAAATCAACTTCCAAAAGCTCTTTTTCTGCTTTATTGGATTGATGCTGGTAGAAATTAAAAATCAAACTACCAATCAATAAGGCGGCAAGCACACCGATGATGATATGTTCTTTTCTTTTATTGGATTGGGGGTTGTTTTCCGGAGTTTCAATTGTTTCCATACCTAATTCTTAAAGTAATTAATCTTTCTTTTAACCAAATAGACAGGAAGACTGTTTTTTGAAATCTCACAAAAGACCCAATTGTTTTCTCTGTCTTTTTTATATTTAAAATCGTAATTATCAATACTTTGGCTTAGGTGGTTGAATTTTTTAACCGATTTGATCAGGCCGTCTCGATTATAGGTTTTTGCCTCTAATAATCTTCCCGATTTTTCAATCAATTCATAGCCCGACAAAAATCCATCATTGTATATAAACGATTCAATTGTTTTTTCATTGCCTGAAGTGGTGATTTTTTTTGTCGAAACACCATCGGAATAAATATACTCTACCGTTTTTCCAGAACGCCCATTGTTGTGAAAGTTGGTTTCTTTCGAGATTTGATTCCTTAGATTATACTCCAAACGATCAACTGAGAAGAGTTCATCTTCCATCCAAAAATGTTTTGCGATGAGGTTCCCTTTTTCATGATGATAATTCGTAACCCAATACTGATCAGAAGTCCGACCCGAATTAAATTCATCTTGTCTGACCAATTGATTTTGCAAATAATAAAACCTTTTGCGCTGCGAAATTTTTCTCGGTTCTTCACCATTCTGAATTAAAGTTGTTTCCAATTTTTCCAATTGATTGGAAGGATTTATTTGAAGAATTGTCCGGTCAAACAAACCCAATTTTCCCCGATAATCAAGAAAATTCTCTCTTAAAATCAAGTTTCTCCTCCGGTCAAATTTCAGATAAACCGAATCAAATTGCTCACTGTCCAGAAAACCGGAAACTTCTGTTTTTGAAGGATTTCCATAAGCATAAGTAACCGATTGAACGCTTTCCACTTTGCCCAAAAGCCGGAAATCCGTCGTGCGGAATTGTGCCTGTAAAATTCCCGTCAAAAGCAGAAGGAAACTACTGAGAATCGCGCATTTCTTTGTAAGCATTGATAAGTCCGTTTGTTGATGAATCGTGTGAATGAATATTTTCTTTGTTTTCTAATTCGGGTAAAATCTTGTTGGCCAATTGTTTGCCCAGCTCCACGCCCCATTGGTCGTAGCTGTAAATATTCCAAATAACACCCTGAACGAAAATTTTATGTTCGTACATTGCAATTAAACTCCCCAAAGTTTTGGGTGTCAGTATTTTATATAAAATGGAATTCGTCGGACGATTTCCTTCGAAAATCTTAAAATTCGTTAGGAAACCAATTTCTTCTTGCGATGTTCCTTGATTTTTTAATTCTTCGATGACTTCCTCTTCCGTTTTTCCAAATGCCAATGCTTCGGTTTGTGCAAAAAAGTTCGACAATAATTTTGCGTGGTGATCAGCGAGCGGATTGAGTGAATTCGCCCCGGCAATAAAATCACAAGGAATCATTTTCGTTCCCTGATGGATCAACTGATAAAAGGCGTGCTGACCATTGGTTCCGGGCTCGCCCCAGATAATCGGTCCGGTCTGATAATCCACCGGCATCCCGTTTCGGTCCACATATTTTCCGTTGCTTTCCATATCGCCTTGTTGAAAATAAGCGGAAAATCGCGACAAATATTGTTCATAAGGCAGAATGGCGATGCTTTCCGCACCGAAAAAATTATTGTACCAAATGCCGAGCAAAGCCAAAATCACCGGAATGTTCTTATCAAATTCTGTGGTTTTAAAATGCTTGTCCATTTCATAAGCACCTTCCAATAATTCTTCGAAATTTTCAAATCCGACTGCCAGACAAATGCTCAATCCAATGGCGCTCCAAAGCGAATACCTTCCGCCAACCCAATCCCAGAACTCGAACATATTTTCGGCATCAATCCCGAATTTTTCGACTTCCGACTGATTGGTCGAAAGCGCTACGAAATGTTTGGCAACATCTTTTTCAGCTCCCGATTTTAAAAACCAGTTACGTGCAGTATGTGCATTAGTCATGGTTTCCTGTGTGGTAAATGTTTTGGAAGCGATGATAAACAAAGTCGTTTCAGGATTTAAATTTTTCAGGGTTTCGGCGATATGTGTACCGTCCACATTGGAAACAAAGTGGAGGTTCAACCTCGTTTTATAGTATTTAAGTGCTTCGGTCACCATGACCGGACCCAAATCCGATCCGCCAATTCCGATGTTTACGACGTCGGTGATTTCCTTTCCGTTAAAACCTATCCATTCGCCCGAAATTATTTTTTCCGAGAATGCTTTCATTCGTTTCAAAACCGAATTCACATCGGGCATTACATCTTTTCCGCTCACCAAAACCGGATGATTCCCCCGATTTCTCAGAGCGGTGTGCAAAACCGCTCGTCCTTCGGTTTCATTGATTAAATTGCCTGAAAATTGTTTGTCGATGGCTTCTTTCAGACCGCATTCTTTTGCCAGTTCGACCAATAATTTCATCGTCTCGGCATCCATTCTATTTTTTGAATAATCAAAAAGGATGTCCTGAAAGCGAATGTGAAATTGCTCAAAACGATTAGGGTTATTTTCAAATAATTCACGAAGGGATTTTGGCTCGATTTCCACGAAATGATCATCGAGTCGTGCCCAAGCATTTGTGTGAGTTGGATTTATTTTTTTTAGTGGCATAATTCAAATTATTTAGACAAAAATAATAAAAGCTTTGTGGGTCTTGATGGGATTTTGAGTTTTTGTATATATATTTAAGACATTTCGAAAAGTTTAAGTAATGCTTTATGAGATTTGAATTTCCACTAAAATTTACAACAAAGTATCGGAGTCATTTATCAAAAAAAGATTCGATAGAGATACTCAATAATAGAGACTCAAAAAAAATACTAAAAGGATTAATGATAGAAAATACGCTAGGGAAATAAAGCAAAATCAATTTCTTATAAGAAGGTACACTTTGGGACTTAATCTTGATTTTATTTTTGGAAAATCACCCTTAATAATTGGCACATTTGAAAATGATAATCCAGTAGAAATTAAAGTAGAATTTATTCCCTCTTTATTAAGTGCTATTTTTCATATATCTGTCAGCTTAATATTTATAATATCTTCTTTTACAATGGATAAGGCTACTATAAATGGGGTTGTTAAAGAGGCGGATTTAGGGGTGAAATCGTTGTTTTTCAGTGTAGGTATTTTTATATTATTATTTTGGTATTGGTTAAATCTTCGACCAATTCAAACTTCCAAAAAATGGCTTGAAGCAAAGTTAAATTTGACGGAATTATAGATCACTCAAATTGAATGTAGTATTATACCAATGCCCAAAATGCTTGTAGAATCCTATAATTATCTTAAATTTGCCCGGAATTCGGGATGTAGCGCAGTCTGGTAGCGTATCGGCATGGGGTGCCGGGGGTCGCTGGTTCGAATCCAGTCATCCCGACAAAAGAAAAGTCCATTCGAAAGAATGGATTTTTTTATTGAGGTCAATTGGAAGAAAATTTATTTTCGAACGATTGACACAATAAAATAAATTGCGCAGCGAACTTTTCTTTTGTCAATTCTCATTGTGGATCAGCGCAGCTAATCCATTCAATAAAGATGCAAAATTCATTATCGAGCCAAACTTGTTTGAATTCGAATAGAAAAAGAAAAGCTAAAGTACGAAGTACAAAGCTTTTGTTGAGTGTCCCAACTCTGGATCAGCGCAGCTAATCCATTTTTAAAGAGCGCAGCGAAACTTTTCTTTTGTCAATGCTCCATGTGGATTAGCGGAGCTAGTCGCCTCTCTTTTTATTATTCTACAAGAAATCCTTTGAGTAAACTTATAACGCTCGTTTGGTTTTCTACAAAATACTTCGCATCGGTTTCAGTGGTTCCCACTTTCACGCTGACCGCATGTTCAGGGACTTGTTGGAACATAAATTCGTCGGTCCAGTCATCGCCGATGGTAAATATAAAATCATAAGGTCGGGTTAAAAAAGCATTAGCAGCATTTCCTTTGTTGATGCTTCCGCTCTTGACTTCGAGGACTTTGTTTCCTTGCATCACGGCGATATTTGAATTTGCGAGCAATCCCCGCAAGACGTTGCTTAGCTCATTGGACCGAATGTCTCTCAGTCCAGGCGCTACTTTTCTGTAATGCCAGACGAGCGAATACTCCTTTTCTTCCAAAAAGGAACCTGGTGTTCGATCCACAAAATTTTCAATAATCGGTCGAATGGACTCCATCCAATCTTTTTGAAGGTTTTGACTCATTTTCCATTTGGAACCCGAATTTTTAATCCAAACCCCATGTTCAGCTACTAATTGAATGGGCAAATGACCAAAATGACGATCCAAAAACGCCCGGTCTCGCCCGCTGATAATGATAATTTCAACTTGATTTTGAATGAGTTGATTCAAAACATTGTAAAGTTCATAAGAAGGAACTGCTTTCTCTGGATTTTTGTGATAAGCCGTCAAAGTTCCGTCGTAATCCAATAAGAAAATTCGACTTTGGGACGCCTTAAATTTTGAAATAATTTTCTCAAAATTTGACTTTCCCAGAAACCTTGTAAGCTTTTCTTCTTTTAATTGGGTTGTGGAATTCAAAGCTTCCATAAAGGCTGATGCCCATTTTTCTACATTGTATCTTTTAATTCGTTTTTGGAGAATTTGATTTCTTGAAATTTGTTCTTCCAAAGGCATTTCCAGAGCGGTTTTTAAAGCTTCGGCCATTTGGTTGTAATCATTGGGATTGATGAGAAGCGCATCATTCATCTCTTGTGCAACGCCCGCCATTTCGCTCAGAATCAAAACCCCGGTTTGATCAGTTCGCGAAGCGATGTATTCCTTTGCCACCAGATTCATTCCGTCGCGAATCGGGGTTAAAAAAGCAATTTCACATGATGTGTACAATTCAATCAATTCCTCAAAAGGTAGCGAACGATAAAAATACCAAACGGGAACCCAAGTCGCTGTGGAGAACTTTCCATTGATTTTCCCTACTAATTCATCCACTTCTTTTTTGAGCTGTTGATATTGTGGAACGTTTTCGCGGGAAGGAACGGCCAACATAATCAAACGGACTTTTTCGTTGTATTCGGGATATTTTTCCAGAAAATATTCCAAAGCTTCTAGCCTTTTTGCAATTCCTTTGGTATAATCCAAGCGGTCGATGGAAAGAATGAATTTCGCATCGGGCGCCAAGGCGCGGTTTTGTTCCAAACGGGTTTTGAGTAAAGTTTTTTCATTTTTATTCTTTTGTTTTTCAGCTTCCTGATGAAATTTCTCATAATCAATTCCCATCGGAAAAGAATCTACTTTTATAATACGGCTTCCGGCGTGAATCGAATTGATATTGGTGTCATAATGCAAAACACGACTTACCGAACTAATGAAATGTCGTTCGTAATCATAGGTGTGAAATCCGATGAGGTCGGCGCCGAGTATCCCTTCCAAAATTTCTTCCCGCCAGGGAAGCGTTCTGAAAATTTCATACGAAGGAAAGGGAATATGCAGGAAAAATCCGACTGAAACATCGGGTCTTTTTTCTTTGATTAATTGAGGAACCAATAATAACTGATAATCATGCACCCAGACTTTGTCACCATCGTCCAAATATTCGAGAATGGTTTCTGCAAATTTCTCATTTACTTTTTTATAGGTTTTCCAATGGTTTTCGTCGTAATCCACATATTCCATAAAGTAGTGAAACAGAGGCCACAACACCCGATTGCTGAAACCGAAATAATATTCTTCAATTTCTTCTTCCGACAAAGGAACGCTGATGCAATTTTCATTGTAGGCAAGATTTTTGATTTCTTTTGTGGTGGATTCGTCAATTTCATCCGAAGGAATTCCTGCCCAACCAATCCATAAACTCTCGGAATTCTGATGGATGGACTTCATCCCGGTGGCCAATCCACCGACGCTGGGAGAAACTTTGACTTCTCCCGTGTCCTCTAAAAAAACATTGAGCGGCAGTCGGTTTGAAACGATAATAGTTTTGTTTTTCATTGCTTAAATCTTTTAATCAGTGAAATTATTTTTTATAAATCCGGTCTAATTGGTTAAAAGCTTTAAACTATAGGATATGATAAATTTAGATTATGGAATCATAGGGAATTGTTTGACTGCTGCTTTAGTGTCCAAAAATGGTTCCATAGATTGGTGTTGCCTCCCTAAATTTGACTCGCCTTCCGTCTTCGCAAAACTGCTCGACAAAGAAAAAGGTGGTAGTTTTGGTTTCGAAGTAGATGAATCCTATACCATTTCTCAAAATTATTTACCCAAAACAAATATCCTTGTGACTCATTTCGAATCACAAGACGCGGCTTTTGAAGTACGTGATTTTATGCCCAGATATTACGAAGACAACGGGAAACTTCATACGCCGCTGGTCATCATTCGGTACCTGAAATTGTTGAAAGGTGAACCGAAATTCAAAGTAGTTTATGATCCCAAAATCGGATATGCCCAAGAAGAAACCATCAGCCGAATTAAAGATAATTACATCAAAAGTCATACGGTGGAAGGCAGTTATGATTCGGTTTATTTCTATTCTGATTTTGATTATGAGTCGATTTTAAACGGTGAAGAATTGACTTTGAAGAAAGATTCGTTTTTCATGTTGAGTTATTATGAAAAAATTCTGGATCAAACCATTGACCGATGTTTTTTGCAATACCAAAGAACCTATGCGTATTGGCTGAATTGGTCTGAAAAAACCACGAATTATAATGCTTACAACAAGCAAATTAGACGTAGTGCGCTGGTTTTGAAATTATTAACTTATGAAAAATCGGGTGCGGTTCTGGCTGCGGCAACCACTTCTCTACCCGAAACCATCGGCGAAGTCCGAAACTGGGATTATCGGTTTTGCTGGATTCGCGATGCTTCTATGGTTTTAAGGGTTTTATTTGAACTTGGACACGTGGATTCTGCTCAGCGATTTATGAATTTTATCGTGCATACGGTTCCCAACAAAGGCGATAAAATGCAGATTATGTATGGAATAAACGGCGAATCGATCCTGACCGAATATTCACTTGATTATTTGTCCGGATATGAAAATTCTAAACCGGTTCGGGTCGGAAATGCGGCTTATATTCAAAAACAAAACGATATTTTCGGCATTTTAACCGAAATCATCTATCAACAGTTTTTATACTTTAAAAATTCGCTCGAACACAGTGAAGAACTTTGGACGATTGTCACCCAAATTGTTCATACCGTGAGTGAAAACTGGATGAAACCTGACAAAGGAATTTGGGAACATCGTGCCGAAGACCAGCATTTTACGTTTTCGAAATTATTGTGCTGGGTAGCCGTGGACAGAGCCATAAAAATCGCAAAACTTATCCATAAAACTTCAGTATTGGAAGAGTGGGAAGCATTGGTTTCTGAAATTTCTTTTGATATTTACAAAAAAGGATGGAACGAAGAAGTAGGCGCCTACACACAGTCTTATGGATCGGAGGCTTTGGATGCTTCGATTTTGTTAATGGAAGATTATGGTTATTTGGAGCCGCACGACCCGCGTTATGTTTCGACTGTGAAAGCCATCGAAAAAGAACTTTGCCGTGATGGTTTGATGTATCGCTACAAAAATCGTGATGACTTTGGTTTACCGAGTTCCTCATTTACGATTTGTAGTTTTTGGTTCATCAACAGTTTGTATAAGATAGGAGAAAAGAAAAAAGCCAAAGAATATTTCGATCAGATTCTTTCGTATGGAAATCATTTAGGACTTTTCAGTGAAGATTTGGATTTCGAAACCAAACGATTATTGGGGAATTTCCCACAAGCTTATTCGCATTTAGGATTGATACAAACTGCCATTAATTTCTCCGGAGGAATTAGTGATCAGGAAGAATTGAAGAATTTATAACTGCCATTTTGGCGCATTTTTCACTTCGGATTTAATTTTGCTTTTAATTGAGAAATTAATCTGAACATGGACTTTAATCAATATACAATCAAATCAAGAGAAGCCATACAAAAAGCACAGCAAATTGCTTTTGGTAACGGACATCAGGCGATTGAGCCTGCGCATATTCTCAAAGGAATGATGGAGTCTGATCAAGAGGTTCTGGACTTCATAATCGAAAAGCAAGGCGGAAATCCATCCGCAATTGCAAACGAATTAACTGACATAATTTCACGTTTCCCCAAAGTTTCGGGAGGTTCTGGAAATCATCTTTCCAACGAGGCCAACAAGATTTTGCTTGCCGCAATGGACGAAGCCAAAAAGATGAAAGATGAATTTGTAACGATGGAACATTTGATTTTGGGAATTTTGAAAAACAATTCCAATGTTTCCCAAATCCTCAAAGACCACGGACTGACTTATGACGGTTCAATTCAAGTCATTAACGAACTTCGAAAAGGACAAAGAGTAACTTCTGAAAACGCAGAAGAAACCTATAATTCACTCAATAAATACGCGAAAAATTTAACGGAACTGGCCTACGATGGAAAATTAGATCCCGTAATTGGGCGCGATGATGAAATCCGTCGGGTTTTGCAAATCCTTTCCCGAAGAACCAAAAACAACCCGATTTTAATCGGGGAACCGGGTGTGGGAAAAACCGCAATTGCAGAAGGAATCGCTCATCGAATCATCAGCGGCGATATTCCCGAAAACCTTTTGAACAAAAAAGTCTTTTCACTTGATATGGGTGCTTTGGTTGCCGGAGCGAAATACAAAGGTGAATTTGAAGAGCGTTTAAAAGCCGTGGTGAAAGAAGTAACCGAGTCAAACGGTGACATTATTTTATTCATCGACGAAATCCATACGTTGGTTGGAGCCGGTGGTGGCGGTGAAGGCGCTATGGACGCAGCCAACATCTTGAAACCGGCATTGGCTCGAGGTGAATTACGTGCCATAGGTGCTACAACTTTGAACGAATACCAGAAATACTTTGAAAAAGACAAAGCACTGGAACGTCGTTTCCAACAGGTTTTGGTGGAAGAACCGGACGAAGAATCAGCGATTTCTATTTTGAGAGGAATCAAGGAAAAGTACGAAGTTCACCACAAAATTCGCATCAAAGACGAAGCAATCATCGCAGCAGTTCAGCTTTCAACTCGTTATATTTCAGACCGTTTCTTGCCCGACAAGGCGATTGACCTGATGGACGAAGCGGCTTCCAAATTGCGAATGGAAATGAATTCCAAACCGGAAGAATTGGACATCATCGATCGAAAAATCATTCAATTGGAAATTGAAATTCAGGCGATTAAGAAAGAAAACGACGAAAAGAAATTAAATCTTCTAAAAGAAGAATTAGCCAATTTACAAGAAGAAAGAAACGAATTGAATGCCAAATGGTTGGAAGAAAAAGGAAAGGCCGATCAGGTTCAGGAAGCCAAAAGGAAAATCGATGAATTAAAAGTTCAGGCCGAACAAGCCGAGCGTGCGGGTGATTATGAAACCGTTGCACGAATCCGTTATGAATCCTTGAAACAAGAAGAAGAAAAACTTCAGAATCTGGAGAAGCAAATGGCGGAAGAAGGTCAGAACAAATTGGTAAAAGAAGCCGTGGATTCGGAGGATATCGCAGAAGTTGTTTCCAAATGGACGGGTATTCCGGTCAACAAAATGTTGCAAAGCGAAAGAGAAAAACTCCTGCATCTGGAAGATGAATTGCACAAAAGAGTCATCGGTCAGGAAGAAGCCATTCAGGCGGTGGCCGATGCGATTCGTAGAAGCCGTGCGGGATTGAGCGATGAAGGCAAACCGATTGGTTCCTTTATGTTTCTTGGTCCGACGGGAGTTGGGAAAACAGAATTGGCAAAAGCACTTGCAGAATTCCTGTTTGATGATGAAAATGCAATGACCCGAATTGACATGAGCGAATACCAGGAAAGGCATTCGGTGAGCCGTTTGGTCGGTGCGCCTCCGGGTTATGTGGGTTATGATGAAGGTGGACAATTGACCGAAGCCGTGCGTAGAAGACCTTATTCGGTTGTTTTGCTCGACGAGGTTGAAAAAGCACATCCAGATGTTTTCAATATTTTATTGCAAGTTTTGGATGACGGACGATTGACGGACAACAAAGGTCGTGTGGTGAATTTCAAAAACACGATTATCATCATGACTTCGAATTTTGGTTCGCCAATTATTCTAGAGAATTTTGAAAAAGTGACGACTGAAACGGTTTGGGAGATTTATGACAAAACAAAAATTGAAGTTTTTGAGGAATTGAAACGTCATTTCCGACCGGAATTTCTGAATCGAATTGATGAAACCATATTGTTTAAACCTTTGAGTACACAACAGGTTTCAGGAATTGTTAAAATTCAGATTGATGAATTGGCCAAAAAATTGGCCAAAAGAGACATTACTTTGGATATAACCGATGAAGCTTTGGGCTATATTTCCAACAAAGGTTACGATCCGCAGTTTGGAGCGAGACCTTTGAAACGAGTCGTTCAGCAGGATGTTTTGAATGAATTATCCAAAGAAATTCTCAAGGGAAATGTACATGATAACAGCGTGGTTTTGATTGATTATTTCCCTGAAAAAGAAGGAATAAACAAATTGGTTTTTAGTGTAAAATAATGCCCATTTAAGAAGGAATTAAAATTAGCTTAGTCTTGTCAAGGTTTTGAAACCTTGACAAGGCTTTTTCAATTGAAACCGTCAGAGCAATCCGGCGGGATTTTTAATTATTTCTCTTTTTTAAAAGATTAATTAAGTTTAGAGTAATTAATATAAAAAAGGCAGGAATTAAAAAGAAAATAAGTGAATAACTAAGCCATCCGATGCTTAAGTAATGGTTAATTTCCAAAAAATAAATTATGATAGCATAAACCAATATTGAAAAAAAGGATTGTGAATACAATCTCACAAAAAATCTGTAAGTTTTTACTTTTTTAGCGAGTAGCAAATAATTTATAATAATAATTAATAGTGCAACAACGATTGTTATTACATAAAACATTAAACATTAGTTTAAATTTTAATACCCAAACCTCCGCAAATCTCCGTCTTTTTTACGCCAGTCTTTTTTTACTTTCACAAAGAGCTTCAGGAAGATTTTTTTATTGAAGAATTTTTCCAAATCTTCGCGGGCTTCTTTTCCGACTTTCGTAAGAGACTCGCCTTTGTGACCGATGATAATTCCTTTTTGACTGTCACGTTCTACGTAAATTTCACTTTCGATTTGAATTAATTCCAATCCTTCTTTGAAGATTTGCGTGACGACTTCAACTGAATAAGGAACTTCTTTTTTGTAGTTCAAAAGAATTTTCTCGCGGATGACTTCATCCACAATAAACCGTTCCGATTTGTCGGTCAACTGATCTTCTGGAAAATACATCGGACCCTCCGGCAAAAGCTGAATGATATTGCTTTTCAGCAAATCGACATTGACATTTTCCAAAGCAGAAATAGGTAGAATTTCGGCTTCCGGCAATAAATTATGCCAATGCTCCACCGATTGTTCCAGCTTTTCCTGAGTCGTTGTGTCAATTTTATTGAGAAGAATGATAACCGGAACTTTTGTTTTTTGCAGTTTCTCAAAAAACTCTTCGTTTTTGGGTTGCTTTTCACCCACTTCCACCACATACAAAATCAAATCGGCATCCACCAAAGCTTCCTTCACATAATCCATCATTTTGGTCTGGAGTTCGTAAGCAGGTTCCAGAATTCCGGGCGTATCGGAAAACACGATCTGATAATCATCGCCAGTCAGAATTCCCTTGATTCTGTGACGTGTGGTTTGGGCTTTGTGCGTGGCGATTACGAGCTTTTCGTCCATCAACAAATTAAGCAAAGTGGACTTTCCCACATTCGGATTTCCGATGATGTTCACAAACCCTGATTTGAATTTTTTTTCTTCCGGCATTTTGCAAAGTTAAATAAAAGCTGTCTAAACTGTTTTTTGTAAATTTACCTGAAATAATTCTGTGATGAAAACTGTTTCGCTGGAGTCAAAAAGAAAAAAAATTACGGACTGGGTCAATAAAATTGAGGACAAAGAAGTGCTTGATCAAATGATTGATTTCATAAATAATTCGGAAAAAACCATTTATGATCCCGCTTACGAAGCAAGCCTTTCGGGTAAAGAGAAAATTGAATATTGGAAAAAAGTTGGGATCAGTGGGGATGAATTGTTAAGAAGAGTTTATGCTCATATCGACACTTTGCCGTGGAAAAAATAATCTACTTACCGCAAGTTGAAATTTTCCTTAATGATCTTGTTGATATATTATTTGAACAAGAATATTTTGGATTTCAAAATGATGCGGAAATCTATATAAAGAAAATTAAAATCTTCATTCAAGAAAAAATTTCAGTTTTTCCATCGAAAAAAACTCCGGAAGTTTTGAAAAAATTTGGTGAGAGATACGTTACCTACAAAGCCAATAACCGCACTACTTGGTATATTTTCTTTTCACAAGAAGAAGACTTCTACTTCATAAAATTCATCACCAATAACCACACGGACTTTATTCAAAATTTCAATTTATAATTCTTTTTTCAAATTATATTTTGTCAGGCTGAGCATGTCGAAGCCAATTTCCTTCAAAAATTCTGTATTTTAGCGCAATGAAATCCTTACTTCATTGTAAGGCAAGAATACTTTCATGAAAACAAGAAAAGATTTTTCCAATATAACATACAAACCAAGCGGTAAGACAGAGGTTTCATCGCAACAGGAAACGGAACTCGACAGTCTGAACGTCAAAGATATTTACACTTCAGAAGACGCGGAAATCAATCCTTATCGGAATAATTTACCCGGAATTGCGCCTTATTTGCGCGGACCTTATACCACGATGTATGTCCGCAAACCCTGGACCATCCGCCAATACGCCGGATTTTCCACTGCCGAAGAGTCCAATGCTTTTTACAAACGAAACCTCGCAGCCGGACAAAAAGGTCTTTCCGTTGCTTTTGACTTGGCCACACACCGCGGATATGATTCTGACCACGAAAGAGTAGTCGGCGACGTTGGGAAAGCCGGTGTGGCAATCGATTCGGTTGAGGATATGAAAATTCTTTTTGACGAAATTCCATTGGATCAGATTTCGGTTTCCATGACTATGAACGGTGCGGTTTTGCCGATTCTGGCGTTTTACATCGTGGCAGCCGAAGAACAAGGCGTAAGTCAAAATCAGCTCAGCGGAACCATTCAAAACGATATTTTAAAGGAATTCATGGTGCGGAATACATACATTTATCCGCCTACTCCTTCTATGAAAATCATTGCCGATATTTTTGAATATACATCGAAAAACATCCCGAGATTCAATTCGATTTCGATTTCGGGTTACCATATGCAGGAAGCCGGCGCAACGCCCGTTTTGGAAATGGCTTATACGCTCGCAGATGGATACGAATACGTAAAAACCGGATTGGCAGCCGGATTGAACATTGATGATTTTGCACCGAGATTGTCCTTTTTCTGGGCCATCGGGATGAATTATTTCCAGGAAATCGCCAAAATGCGTGCAGCTCGTGTCATTTGGGCTGAAATGATGAAAGAATTCAATCCGAAATCACCCAAATCATTGATGTTGCGTACACATTGCCAAACTTCAGGCTGGAGTTTGACCGAACAAGAACCTTACAATAATATTACCCGGACTGCCATTGAAGCGATGGCAGCTGCTTTGGGCGGAACCCAATCTTTGCATACCAACGCCTTGGATGAAGCGATTGCTTTGCCCACTGATTTTTCTGCAAGAATTGCCCGAAATACGCAGTTGATTATTCAAGAAGAAACCCAAATTTGCCGAACGGCTGATCCTATGGCCGGAAGTTTTATGATCGAAGCCTTGACCGGACAAATGATGGAAAAAGCTTGGGAATACATCGAAGAAGTAAAAGAATTGGGCGGAATGACCAAGGCCATTGAAGCCGGAATTCCCAAAATGAGGATCGAAGAAGCAGCTGCGAAAAAACAAGCCAAAATCGACATTGGCGAAGATGCGATCATCGGTGTGAATTCTTATAAATCCAAATTGGAACAAGAAGAATTGGAAATTCTGGAAATCGACAATACAGCAGTTCGACAAAGTCAGATTGCGCGGTTGAATAAAATGAAATCCGAAAGAGATTCGGAAAAAGTAAAAGAAATTCTGGATCAACTGACCGAAGCTGCAAAATCCGGAAACGGAAATTTGTTGGAATTGTCGATTGAAGCCGCAAGAAGACGTGTAACTTTGGGTGAGATTTCCGATGCTTTGGAAAGCGTTTTCGGTCGTCACAAAGCCCAAACCAAATCCATTCAGGGAGTTTATGCTATGGAAGCCAATCAAAATACATCATTTGCGGAAGCAAGAAATTTAGCCAATCAGTTCGCAGAAAAATTCGGTCGAAGACCAAGGATTATGGTGGCGAAAATGGGACAAGACGGACACGACCGCGGCGCCAAAGTCGTGGCAACGAGTTATGCCGATATGGGATTTGATGTGGACATCGCACCACTTTTCCAGACGCCAGCCGAAGTCGCCAAACAAGCTGTGGAAAACGACGTACACATTTTGGGAATTTCTTCATTGGCAGCCGGACATAAAACTTTGGTTCCGGAAGTGGTAGAAGAATTGAAAAAATACGGACGCGAAGATATGTTCATCGTGGTGGGCGGTGTAATTCCGCGACAGGATTATGATTTCCTTTACGAGCACGGTGCTCATGCGATTTTTGGACCGGGAACCAATTTGGCCGATTCGGCGATTGAAGTTTTGAATAAATTTTTAAAAGATTAAGCATCTATGAATGAAGAGGTGAAAATACCAATGAGTTTGAAAAAGTCAATATTATCAATTATTGGGTGCCTTGTCTTTATTGGCTTTAGCATTTGGTTCATTATAGATCCTCAACAATTTCTAAATTTTAGACGTCAAAATGAAACGACTATATTTATTGTTGGTATTATTGGATTAGTCACATTTTCAATTTTTTTGTTTATCATTATTTACAAATTATTCCAAAAAAACACTGGAATTCATTTCAAAAAGGATGGTTTTTTTGATAATTCAAATGCCACTTCTGCTGGTTTTGTAAAATGGGAAGATGTTTTGAAAATTGATGAAGCAAAAGTCGCTAATCAAAAATTTGTTTTGGTAATGGTTAAAAACCCGGATGATTATGTAAAATGGCAAAAATCATTGGTAAAACGTAAATTGATGGCGTCTAATATGTCTTTTTATGAATCTCCAATTATGATATCAGCAAATCATTTACAGATAAATTATGATAAACTGTTGGAACTAATGAAAAGTCAGTTTGAAAAATATAATTTAATAACCACTTAAATTATCGGAATTTGTTTAGATTATTTACTAATACCCTAAAATTTCTCTGCCTGGTTTTTATTGCTTGGTTTGCGGTCTATTTCCTTTTGGGAGACCGGTTTTCCATCTATTTTACCGATCGGGTTTTCGCTTCATGGTTTCCGCAGATTTTGGTTTTTCTAACTGCGGCATCCATCTACGCGCTTTTCATTTTAGCCATTAAATCATCCCGAAAAAAATGGCAAAACATCCTGCTTTTCATCGGAGGTTTTTTCTTTGCATTGATTCCTTTTGTAACGTATCACGGTTATTTTCAATACCAATGTGAATTCTGGAATGATGAAATTAAGTCAGAAAAAACATTGTATATCAATAATTTGAATCAAAATGAAACCGTGAAAGTTGTGAACTCATTTTGTACAAACGAGGAGTCAGAAATTAAAACCGATACGGTTTTTTCCAAAAAATTTACGCCTTATTTTGAATTAAATGATGAGGTAAAAATTAAGAAAGTGGAGAAATCCGATTGGACGGTTTTCAGATAAATACTTTTTCTTTCGTTTTTGTATCTTAGCATAAAGTTTTGGTTATGGATATTCAATCAACAAAATTGGAATTAATTCAATATTTATTAAACACAAAAAAAGAGTCTATGCTCTTGAAGATAAGGGAATTAATTCTTCAGGAAAAAGAAGAAATCATTGGGTATTCCGGAAATGGAGAGCCACTTACAATCGAAATGCTGAATGCTAAATTAGAAAGAGCCGAGAAAGACTATCAAGCAGGAAGACTTACTACTGACGAAGATTTGGAAAGAGAAATTGAGAATTGGTAATGGCCAAGAAGAATTATAAGGTAGTTTGGTCTGATGAAGCGAAATCAGATTTGAAGGACATCTATAATTATATCAAAAATAAATCTCCACAAGGAGCAAAAAGTGTTATTTCAGATATTCGCAATGCTCCAAAAAAGATTCATTTTTCCCAACAAAATGAACTTGAGCATTATAATAATACCTATTATAGGATAATCGTTCGAAATTATAAACTGCTTTATCGAGTATATGAAGATAAAAGGGAATTAGTCGTCTATGTGGTTTTCGACGCACGTCAATCTCCTGAAAAATTAATCGGTAAATAATTTTCCCAAATCTCCTTACCTTTAAATTTCAAACGAACTCATGCGCTCTGAAAAAGAAAAGCAGTTAAGAAAACATAAAAGCATTGCAACGGGATTGTTTTTCCTGATGGCAATTGTGTATGGACTGATGGTTTACCTACAACACAATTCTCCCCAAAGCTGGATGGGTTACGTCGAAGCATTTTCCGAAGCCGGAATGGTTGGCGCTTTGGCTGATTGGTTTGCGGTTACCGCTTTGTTCAAACATCCGCTGGGAATTCCGATTCCGCATACCAATTTGATTGAACGAAAGAAAGATGACTTAGGAAGGAACCTCGGTTCCTTTGTGAAAACCAATTTCCTTAGTCCGCAGAATATTCGCCCGTACATTGAAAAATTAGATGTCATAAAATTCGTATCGGATTGGCTCAATAAACCGAGTAGTCGAGAAGTTTTGGGAGCCGAAATTCTGAATCTGATGAAGAAAATCATCCATGATTTGGACGATGAGGAAGTCCGGGGATTTTTGGCCCGAAAAGGTTCCGAAATATTAAAAACCATTGATTACCAAAAAATTACTTCGTCGGGCATACATTATTTGGTCGAAAAAGGCGAACACATCAAACTTTTGGAAACGATTTTACCCCAACTTCGCGAATATGTAGAAGAAAGCCAGCAAATGATACGCGAACGGATCAGTGAAAACCGTCCCTTTATTTCATTTTTGGCGGGGAAAAGAATTTCGCGTGAAATGACAGATGGGATTGCCAAATTTCTCGAAGAAATCGAACAAGATAAAAACCATTTCGTTCGTCAAAAACTGACCGAAAACCTTGAAAAATTTGCCGGTGATTTAGTGGTTTCTTTGGATTGGGAAGAGAAGTTCACGCAGCTGAAAAGCGATTTGATTTCAGCTGAAAATCTGAGTGAATATGCCGCTGATGCTTGGGAGGCAGTGAAGAAAATGCTGGAAGAAAATCTGGAAAATCCCAATTCAGGACTGCATCATTACCTGCACAAAAACATTCAAAAGATGTCTGAATCGCTTCAGAACGATGAAGATTTAAAATTGAGGCTGAACAAATGGATTCGTCATTTTTTGTACCGAATGATTTTGAAAAACAGTGAAGAAGTGCAGAATCTGATTAGCAAAACCGTTGCCGGCTGGGAAGGTAAAGAGTTGAGTAATAAGCTGGAACTGGAAGTAGGGAAGGATTTACAATTCATTCGAATCAATGGAACTTTGGTTGGTGGATTGGTGGGATTGGTGATTCATACATTGACGCAGTTGTTTATTTCTTAAAAACTATTTTACACAAAAGCTTGGATTTATGCTTGTAAATGCTATTTTTGTATGCCTTATAAATTAAATAAAGAAAAAATTATGAAAGATTTAGTTGACAAAATCAATGCAGAATTCGAAAATTTTCAAACAGAAGCAAACGCTCAAGTAGAAAAAGGAAACAAAGCAGCTGGAACAAGAGCTCGTAAAGCAGCTTTGGAATTGAGCAAAATGTTCAAAGAATTCAGAAAAGTATCTGTAGAAGCTTCTAAGAAGTAAGAATTCTTTAAATGCTTCGGCATTTATTAAAATCTAAAAACCGTACTGTAAAGACGGTTTTTTTTGTTTTGAAAATTAAGCTTTTCTCCATTTGAAATACATCATTTTTCAATTGTCGTATATTTATCCCTTATTGCAGAATTTCAATGAATTATAAGTTTTTTCTTTTCTTTATCTTTCTTTTTGTTAGCATGGGTTTGAAAGCTCAGACCGCAGAAGAATGCCATGATATGATTGTGGAAGGAATTGAGGAAATGAACAATAAAAACCATGCGCATTCACTTGAGATTCTGTTAAAAGCCAAAAACATAGCCGAAGAAAAAAACTGGCCTCGTCATCAGTTTCTTGCTATCAATAACATCGGAGCCAATTATTATCTGATGCTTGACTACGGTGAGGCACTCGACAATTATTTGGAAGCTTATAAAATCGCTCTCAAAGATCTTGAACCGAATTATGAAATGATTGTGCTTAATAATATTGCGATTTTATATTCAAAGGAAAAACGATTTGACAAAGCGGAAGAGTACTTTCTGAAAGCGTATGAGATCGCAAGCGAAACCAAAGATTCTTTAAAAATCAGTTTATATAGCATTAATCTAGCGACGGTGGCCAATGAAAAAAATCAAGTTAAAAAAGCAGAAAATTACTTGGATATAAGCTTTCGACATCTCCGAAAATCACCCTCGCTTCGAATTCAAGCCTTGATTACAAAAGCTCAAAACTTGGTTTTAAAAAATCAATTTATAGAAGCCGAAAACATTGTAGATTCTATTTTACCTAAACTCCAAACACCTGATTTGAGTGAACAAAGGATTTCGACCTATATGCTGTTGGTTTCGATTTATGAAAAACAAAATCGCTTCGAACCGGCCATAGAATATATAAATTTAGCGTTAGAAGACGCACAATCGAGCATTGAAACCAAGATAGATGCGTTCGATAAATTAAGCCAACTCTACCGAAGTTTGGGCAATATGGACCGGGCGTTTTTATATAAAGATTCATTGATTTTGGCGAAAGACTCGCTTAATCAAGTCAAAAATGGAAAATTATTTGAAAACAGTCGAATCAAATTTGAACTTCAAAATTATCAAAACGAATTATCCCAAAGTCAAGAAAAGCTGAAAGCCGAACGAAAAACTTTTTATATGATTATTGGAGGTATTATTTCATTGATAATCATCACCTTATGGGCGGTTAGAAATTATTATGTCAAATTAGAACAAAGGAAAATAATAGCCGAAAACAATCAGAAAATCACTGAGTTGGAATTAGAAAAAGAAAAGCAGGACAAATTAATTCTCAAACAAGAATTAAACGAACAAAGCGTTGCGGCTCAACTCGAAAAAGAAAGATTTAAAAATGAAATCGAAGCTAAAAACCGAAAGCTCACTTCCAAAGCTTTGTTGGTTTCGACACGTAATGAACTTATCGAAAACATAATTGATTCGCTCTCGCAAGAATCAGAAGTTCGAACCAATGAAAGTTTGAAAAAAAGAATTTTTGAACTTAAGAATCACCTCAAAAAAGAATCTGAATGGGATGATTTCTTCACGCATTTCGAAGAGGTAAATCAAGGGTTTCTCAAATCATTAAAAGAAAATCATCCGACCCTAACCGCCAATGACATTCGATTTCTATCTTATGTTTATATGAACCTAAGCTCCAAGGAAATTTCCTCAGTTTTGAACATCACCGTTGAAGCTTGCCGAAAGCGAAAGGAGCGTATCATCAAGAAAATGAATTTGAGTGATGATGTCGATTTATATAGCTATATATCAGCTCTTTAGAATAAATGTCACGGTTTTTCTGTGAACTCGTCCTACTTATTCCTTTGTATTTTTTTTTATTTAATGATCTGAATTTGAAATTGCAGAAAAATTAACGGAAAAAATATACACATGAAAAAGATTACAGTTTTATTCATCATTTTTCTGAGTTCAATCGGCTTTTCCCAATCCTCATTTGAGGTGATTGGTTCGGAGGAATTCGGAAGAATTTTTGACCTGACTTACGATAAAAGTACAGAGAACAAAGTTTATGCACTGACGATGGGCAATCACATCATTTCGTCTGAGGATAATGGACAGACTTGGGAAATTTTTTATTCGCATCCACAGGGAGATATTGACGGACTTAAATTCATTGAATCCGAAAATGCGCTAAGCTTTTATTCAAAAAACACAACGAATTATTCGCTTATGATTTTTGATTTAGCTACCCAAGTCATCACAAAGGAATTTCAATTGCCTTTTCAAAGTGTGGACGGAGAGTGGATTAATAGTTATTCGATTTGGGAAAATGATACAGATGTCGCACTCGTAGGACAAGGATTTAAAATCGGAACGTCCAACTTCGAGAAAGCACAATACACTACAGACGGCGGTGCAACCTGGTCAGAAGTTTATTATACGGTAGATAATTACAATATTTTCCTAAACAATGTGGCCATCGATCCAGAGGATTCCTCGAAACTATTTTTGATGAGAGGAAACGGTAATACGGATATCGACGGTGGTCTTTTGATTTCGGAAGATGGCGGTCAAAATTGGACAGAAAAATTAGCGGGAATCAATTTCAAACCCATAGCTTTTCATCCTGAAAATTCCAATGAAATCTGGTTGGGATCAAGCCTTTCAGGAGGCCCCGATCATTCACAGGGATTGTACCAGTCAATGGACGGTGGCGAAACTTGGAATTTAATTCCAATTACTTGGACGGATTACATTCTCGATTGCATAAACATCATTGAATTCAACCCTTCCAATCCCGATAATATCATTGTTTTGGAAGAAAATGAGGTCGCTATTTCTCATGATGGAGGCGAAACTTGGGAAGTCGATGTTTATCCCAACGCTTATGATACCATCGAAGAATATTGTTATGGATTAAAGGCTTCTTTCAACCCTTTTAATGAAGACGAAATCTTAATCAGTTCTAATTATTATCCATTCTTCTCATCCGATAAAGGACATACGATGAACCGTGTGAAAACACCTTTTTTCGTTTCCGATGGAAATATAAGATTCTTCACAAACGAAGAAGAGCAACACCTATATTACGGCGTACAATTTGGGTTTGCCCACCGAAATATGCAAACCATGGAAGAAAATGCCTACAATATTATGGAATTGAATATGGTTTCAAATTCACCCGGAACTACAGTTCACATTGACCCTAACACAGCTGGAAGAGTCTTTAGTTTTACCGGTGGATTCATGGGGAGCTCCCTAAAGGTAAGTGATGACCACGGTGCTACGCAACATCAAATTTTCTCCATTTTCTCCAATGAAGTCAATGCCGTAAATTCCATACCTGAAAATTCAGATGTCGTATGGGCAAGTTTTTCTTCTTATGGTAACAATATTGAAATTCAAAGAATTGACTTCACGGATTTGAATAATGTCCAAACCGAAATGATCAATACGCCTCAAGCAGAAGGACGTGTCATGAACATCTTTTTTGACGAAATAAATCCAGATAATGTGATCATTTCACAAGGTGGAAGAATCTATAAATCGACCGATGGAGGAACAAGCTGGAACGACAGCAGTACCGGATTAGAGTCTTTGAACAACATCGATGATTTGATTATGAAAATGGTAAAAAACCCATTGAATCCAAATCAATTAACCATTTCAACTTCTGGCGGAATTTTCACTTCATTAGATAACGGCGATAACTGGGAGCAGATTTACCCTTCTTTTGCGCATAACATTGCTCATTCACCTTACCATGAAGGACATATTGTAGCTACTATTCACAACTCAAACGCTTCTGGGTTTGCGTTGCGATTTACCAAAGATGGAGGAGAAAACTGGGAAACCGTTGATTCGGCAGAATTATATTTTTTGAATTCAACACATGTTTTCACTTCAACGGCCATCAATTTTGTGGAGGACTTTGCCCATATTTATATTGCTACTGCAGATTTGGGCTTGGTAAAATTTGAATTAAACTTAGAGACACTTTCCATAAGTGATCCTGAATTAATTTCAACAAATCAAACTCAAATTTACCCCAATCCTGCAAAAGATTTTGTGAAAATTGCGAGCAATGAGAAAGTTCAATCGGTTGAAATCTATAATCTGACCGGACAGAAAATTCTAAGTTCTACACAGAAAGAAATTACTATTTCCAATTTAAACAAAGGAATTTATTTTGTAAAAATAATTTTAGAAACCGGTAAAGTAGAAACTCACAAGCTGATTAAAAAATAATTACACAAGGCTCCCGAACTCGTTCGGGAGTTTTTTTTATTTAAAATCACGCTCTGTCACAAAATGTCTCTTAGCAAACCTCGTTTTGAAACTCACATCTGAGTATTTTCACAGAAAATTTATAGATATGATTAAACTTTCACTTCAAATTTCATTTTTCATTTTGACTTTGGTCTTGGCTTTATTTTCACAAGCGAATGCGCAATTCGTGGAACATCAAAAATTAACCGGAGATCGGGAAGAACGTGCTGAGTTCGGGACTTCTGTTGACCTCAATGAGAGTTTCGCAGTGGTAGGAGCCTCGCGTGAAAACATAGCAACGGGAGCAGCTTATGTATACCGAAAAATCGATTCCAATTGGGAGTTTTCTCAAAAAATCCAAGCTCAGGATGGAGTTGAAATGGCTGAATTTGCCGGAGGAGTGAAATTAGGAAATGACTTTCTGGCCGTAGCATCCGGACGAGCCGATATTGCCGAAATGCTTCGGGCAGGAGCTATTTACATTTATAATCTAGTTGGAAATGATTTTGAATTTCATACAAAATTAATCGCATCGGACTATAGTGACGGTGCTTTGCTGGTGGTAAATCCAACTTCTATGGATGTAGAGAACAATACAATTGTGGCCGGTGCTCCGGGAACTTTGGATTGGACAGGAGCGGTTTATGTTTTTGAAAGAGAAGGTGAAACCTGGATAGAAAAGCAGAAAATTCTAGCACCTGAATCCGTTCTTTACAGCAATTTTGGAATTGGGGTAAGTATTTCGGGGAATTATTTGGCTGCAGGAGCAAGCGGAGAAAACAACGGAGCGGGCAAGGTTTATATCTATGAAAAAAACCAAGAAGGTTTATGGAATTTTACCCAAGAAATCCAAGCTTCGGATGCGCATCTCAATACCTATTTCGGAAACGCAATTAGTATTTCAGGTGATCAGATGGTTGTGGGTGCCTATGCAGAAGGACATGGTTCAAATAATTTTGCGGCTGCCTATATTTATGAAAGAAATGATTCGGGACAATGGATTGAAATTCAGAAGATTTCTGGGTCGGAGTCCACTGAAGATAGTTTTTTTGCTTGGATGTGTGAGATGAAAGGGAATCGAATGATTATTTCTGAACCTCATATATATGGTTTTGAGCCAGGCAAAGTTTTGGTTTATGAAAAAATGAGCGAAGGTGTTTGGGAGGAAATTCAAAGTTTGACCCCCGCTGAAGATATCATTGAAGATTCCTTTGGTTGGAGTATTGCGATGCATGAAGATGAGCTTATCATCGGTGCTTCACGTGATAATTTCGATGAAAATGGAGAAAACGAAATGATGGACGCGGGTTCCGCTTTTATTTTTAAAGCCGAAGATTTAGGAAATTCAGAAGAAATTTCATTGAATTCAATTTTCGTTTACCCCAATCCTGCCAAGGATCTAATTCACATAAAAAACACAGAGAAAATTCAATCTGTGACGATTTATTCAATTTCAGGACAAAAAATATTGACAGCCAAAGAAAGCTCAATTGATGTTTCAAAACTGCAAAAAGGAAATTATTTCATTCAAATAAAAATGAGTGCAGGAAATACAAAAACCTTGAAATTCATTAAAAATTAAGCTTATCAATTTTGATAAGACATTTGGTTAGGGAATGCCCGGGCTGTATGTCCGGGCTTTTTATATTTCGATTTTTACATAAAACCCTTCGTGACCACGTACATTCCAAACAATTCCGTCCTCGAAAATCCAATATTGACCTTTGATTCCTACCAATGTCCCTTCGAATTCGGGTTGTTTGGCAAGATTTAAGGTTTTGACCTTTTCGGGGTATTGAAGCACCGGATATTCAAAACTGTAAATGGATGTATCGGGTAGGTAAAACTTGGATTCTTCCTCAGGAATATACACTTTAAACAAATCTTTTTGTTGAATCAAATCTACTTCGAGAACTTCATTTTTCAACATTCGGACATAGTTCGTCTTGTCGGAAACATGATTTTTCAAAGCTACCTCGATCACACCGGCTTCGTATCGGTTATCGGTTTTAGCAAGAATTGTTGCATAGGAAGCGCCTTGATCAATCCATCTTGTAGGAATTTGAGTGAGACGCGTAACGCCAACTTTTATGTCAGAAGCAACAGCTAAATAGACGATATGCGGTTGGAGTTCAAACTTTTGCTCCCATTCCAAATCCCGTTTGGCAATGCCCAAATGAGCCGTGGAAAGTTCGGGACGGATGATGTTTTCATTGGCTTCGGGAACCGTGAAAAAACAGTTTTTACAATAGCCCATGCGATAAATCGGATGATCCAATCCGCAGTTGAGACATTGATTGTGCAAATGAGAAATCCGGATTTTTTTACCCAATTGTTGGTTCACATCCAAAAAATCATCTTTTAGATTTAAATAATAACGAATTGGACTCCCGTTTTCGGTAATCATCTTGCGTATCTGCCCTTCAAAATTCATTGTTTTCCATTAAATTTGCTGTAAAAGTAAGAAATTATGCCGGCACAAGGATTGGTCAATAAAGTAATGGAGCTTCTGATGAGTAAAAGAATGCGACAGATTGAGAATTTTATTCAAAATCCAATTGAAACACAGGAAAATATTTTATTTAATAACCTTTCCGTCGCCCGAAATACAGAGTACGGAAAGCTTTATGGTTTTAATGAAATTGACTCGATAAATGAATTTCAATCAAGAATTCCACTTGTCAAATATGAAGATTTTGAACCTTTTATCGAAAAAGCGCGTAAAGGCATACCGGACGTTTTTTGGAAAGGAAAAATCAAATGGTTTGCCAAATCATCCGGAACTACAAATGCCAAAAGTAAATTCATTCCAATCAGCGAAGACTCACTCGATGACTGCCATTATGCAGCGGGAAAAATGATGTTTGCAATTTATTTAAACAATCACCCTGACACCCAAATATTTAAAAACAAAAACTTAAGACTGGGCGGAAGTAGTGAAATTCATCAAAAATACGATACCCTTTTCGGGGATTTATCGGCGATTTTAATTGATAATCTCCCGTTTTATGCGGAATTGCGCAATACGCCCAACAAACAAATTTCTTTGATGTCCGAATGGGAAACCAAAATGAAAGCAATTTCTCAAGCGGTTGTGCAGGAAGATATTGGTTGCCTTACCGGAGTGCCTTCTTGGATGCTTGTTTTGCTCAATAATATTTTGGAAGAAACTGGAAAGGCCAAGTTAGATGAGGTTTGGCCAATGTTAGAAGTGTTTTTTCACGGCGGAATCAGCTTTAAGCCTTACGAAGAAAACTATCGGAATTTGACACATAAAAACTTGAATTTTTATGAAATTTATAATGCTTCGGAAGGATTTTTTGGAATTCAAGATCGAAGCGATTCAAAAGAAATGCTTTTACTTTTGGATAATGGAGTTTTCTATGAATTCATCCCGATGGAGGATTTTGAGTCAGACAACCCAAGAGTTCTTCAGTTGCAAGAAGTGGAAATTGGGAAAAATTATGCGATTGTTATTACGACCAATGGAGGTTTGTGGCGATATGTCATTGGCGATACGGTAAAATTTACTTCCAAAGATCCTTTTCGAATTTTGGTTTCTGGGCGAACCAAACATTTCATCAATGCGTTTGGAGAAGAATTGATCATCGAAAATGCAGAAGAAGGCTTAAGAAAAGCATGTCAGGCGACTGGAGCGATTGTAAAAGAATTCACAGCTGGACCGATTTATATGGAAGGAAATGAAAAAGGAGCGCACGAATGGGTCATTGAATTTGAAAGAATGCCAGAGGATTTGGAAAAATTTGCCGAAGTTTTGGACGTTTCGCTTCAGGAATTAAATTCTGATTATGAAGCAAAACGGTATAAAAACATTACGCTGAACCGATTGAAATTAAATCTGGCCCGTGAAAATTTATTTTTTGATTGGATGAAATCAAGAGGGAAACTCGGCGGTCAGAATAAAGTGCCGAGATTGGCCAATTCAAGAGAGTTCTTGGATCCGCTTTTAGAAATGAATCGATAAAAAAATGCCGCAAATCTTGCGGCATTTTTCATTTGAATTATACTTTATTTTTTGACAATCTTTTTAGTAACAGTTTGTTTATCAAGTTTCAGGGTCAAAATATAAACCCCTTTGGGGAGATGTCCGATATGAATTGAACCGCTGTGGTTTGCTAATTGTTTGCTCATCACCACTCTACCTGAAGCATCCGTTAAGGAGAAGGTTTGGATTTTTGATTTAGGAGACTGAATGTTCAATAAGTCGGAAGCTGGATTGGGATAAACTGAAACATCAAAAGATTCGCTCATTTCTTCGATTCCCAATGCGGAGCATTCAATGTAAGCCTCCCATCCATATAGGTTCAAAGTTGCATTTGAGATAAATTCGATAGTTATGGCGCCTGTGGGATGTGTTGATGTAAAAGACGGTCCCGTACTTTGGGTGCCGGTAATTGTTCCGCCTTCAAATAATTCTGCATCTGTACTGTCTCCGTCGTAAACGTACAAAAAGTCAACATTTGATTGAATCCCATATTTTTCAAATCTCAAGGTTACGAAATCGCCCGGTGAGGAAGGATAAAAAGTTTTGATGAAATGTTCATTAGCAGAATAAGTTCCGTTTTGACCACCTGTATCGGTAAAGAGCGTTCCATCACAGAAGTCGCCAGGCAACAATATAGTTTTTCGACTGTTGCCAATGATTCCTTCGTCACAAACATTAACCACTTCAATTTCATGATAGAGATGAGGTGTCAAATCACCAATTGTAAAGATGCTACTATCCGTAAAGACCCATTCATCGTTTGGATTTTCTCCCATAGGATAGACTCTGCACTTCCATTGTTGAGAAGCTTGGTCAATGATTTCAATTTGAAATGTATCATTGGTAAGAGAAGCGGTTCTAAGGCTTTCAACTGAGAAGGAACAATGGTTAAAATCACTTACACAATCAGAAGAAAGACAGGGTTTTGAGTTGATATTATTTCGGATCAAAGCAGCAGGCTGATCACCGAAACCTAAATTTAGATTAATTCCGGTCCATGTAAGGTGGCAATAGCTCATGATGGTTCCTCCTTCCTCCGGAATTTCTCCGGTACAACCTTCGCTATAACCGGCAGAAGGCCCACAACCGTCGATGGCTGTATTATTGCCATTCCAACTACAATTGTGTGTATGAGGAGAACCAAAAGAATGCCCCATTTCATGCGACATGACCATTATCGTCCAAGAATAGGTCGGAACTTCTTCGTAGTATTTAGAGATGGCCGAGTAGGCATAATTCCAGTCGGTACATAAAGCGTTTACATAGGCAGCACTGGTGGCTTCCGGCCAATTGATTAAATGGGCGATATCTCCATCAAATTCAGTGGTATGGCTCATGAATTGATTTAGAATTTGTTCGTAGCTTCCACTATAAGAATCCGCATAAGTCCAGATTTTAACCATGCTGATGGCAATATTAATCCCGTCATTGTCGTAAAGCGTTCCGATATTATTTTGAATTCCCGTAATCCAGTCCAAAGTTGCCGGAATACTTGAATCGTTTTGAACATAGGGCTGGTAAGCAATTTCATAGTAAAGCCTTACGCAATTATCTGTTTCAGAAGCCCGGTTGTCAGACGGATCAAATGAGATTTCATCCAATGCATTTTGATTGTATTCCAAATGCTCTACTCCACAAACAAATGGATTTTCACCCATCAAATTTCGATCGGAATAGGAAATATAATCCTCTCTATCAGTGGACTTCCCGACAACTACATTGCCCTTGTCGTTGGAGGAAATTACCCCAATTACATTATCCTTAAAAAAACTCAGCGCCACCAACGAGGTTTCATCACCGGAAACAATTCCACGGTAATATTTACCGGGTGTATAATCATGATAATTTCCGCTTTCATCTACAATTTTGAAGTCATCAGTCAAAACATTTTGTTTATAAAGCTGCACTTCGATGATTTCATCCTGATAAGGCACAGATATTTGAATCAAATTCGGGGCTTGTCTCACCAAATCAAACAGTTCAGATTCATTGAGGTCCAAAACGCTAACATCCGATGCAGAAGATCGGTATTTAGCAGATTTTTGGTCTACACTTTTTGTAAATAAATTAAAATTCTCAAATTTTAGATTTTTGGAATTAAAATCTTCAATTTGTTTGGCAACCATACGGGATTGACCCATCGCTAAATGACAAAGAATCAGCAAAGCGACTAAATAAAAGTTTTTCATTGTGTGTGAATTATTTTAGACTAATTCCAAATATAGTTAATTTTGGAAAAGATTAAAATTCAATTGAAAAATAAAGTGTTAGACTATCTAATTGTAGGTCAAGGTGTTGCTGGAAGTTGTTTTGCGTTAAAGCTTTTTAATCAAAATAAAACCTTTCAAATCATAGATTCAAACCAAAACAAAGCTTCATCGGTTGCTGTTGGAATTTACAATCCGGTTGTTTTGAAAAGGTTTTCGCTCATTTGGAAAGCGGAACAGCAGCTCCAATGGATGTTTCATTATTTTTCTGATTTCGAAAAATTATTGGGTGAAAACTTCATCGAAAAACTGCCTACCTATCGGATTTTAAAAAGTGAAGATGAAATCCAAACCTGGAAGAAAAAATCGGATTTACCAGTTTTGGAAAATTTTCTATCCAAAGAAATTCAAACTTCAAAAAACCAAAACATACATGCGCCCTTGGGCTTTTCTGAAGTGAAACACACCGGCCGTATTCAATTGGAAAAATGCATGCGTTTGTTTCGAGAGTTTTTGATACAAAAAAATAATTATCGCCACGAAGATTTTGATTATTCGGAATTAAAAATCCAATCCGATAAAATCATTTACAAAGGTATAGAAGCAAGGAGAATCGTTTTTTGTGAAGGTTATAAACTGCTTGAAAATCCTTATTTCAATTATTTACCGGTGATAGGCGTGAAGGGAGAAGTTTTGGAAATCGAAACTGAATCGGAAATCCCAAAAGCCATCTGGAAGGCGCATAACTTTTTGATGCCCGAAAATTCAAAAACAGCTTTGACCGCTTCCACCTACGATCGCGAAGATATGACCTACGAGCCAACGGAAAACGGACGAAAACAAATGCAGAAATATTTGGAGGAAATCTATACAGGCAATTATAAAATTACAGATCAAAAAGCCGGAATCCGCCCGACAGTTGTGGACAGACGTCCGATTCTTGGAAGCCATCCTGCGCACCAAAATCTATTTGTCCTAAACGGAATGGGAACGCGTGGAACGCTTCTGGCACCGCAAATGACCGAATATTTGTACGAACACATCGAAAACTCAGCTAAGATAGACAAAGAGGCTGATGTACGAAGGTTTGATAAATTCTGGGATTAGCTTTATAATTGTAAAAACTTTTTACTATGAACTCATTTCGCGATCCTGTGGATCATTCATTGGCTTCAAAAGGCCTTCGCTTTGCAAACTTTATCATTGATTACATTTTTTTGCTGGTTCTCATGTTTATGTTCGGGGTAGTTCTGGCGATTTTGAATATGACTTCGCTTTTAGAGGTTTTTGATAAACCATTCATTGGAAATATCGTAGGGATATTTATCTATTTTGTATTTATGCTGGTTCAGGAGGCCGCTTTTAAAGGAAGAAGTTTAGGTAAATTAATTACAGGAACGCAAGTGGTAATGGAAGATGGTTCGGAGCCGACGATGAATGAATACTTTGTTCGAAGCATTTCTCGTTGTGTTCCTTTTGAGGCTTTTTCGTTTTTCGGAACGACGGGTTGGCATGATTCCTGGTCCAATACCCGCGTGGTCATCAAAAAGGAATTTGAAGAAAACCAACTGAAATTCAACTCGATTGAACAAATAGGCTCGAATTCTTAACAAAATTAAATTTGAAATGGTACGCTGATTGATAGGTAATCTCCTCCGAAAGAGTTGGTGAAACTCCTTCTAACCAATGATTGATAGAATGAAGAGGACAAAATTATCGCTGACAGTACTAAGTTTATTTTTAATTTCAATTCCGGTATTTGCTGGATTTGGATTTATTTTTTCTCAACAAAATTCAGAACCCCAGATAGACAAATTGCTTGAACGAGCCGATTCGCTTTATTTGGACGAAAGCTTTGATAATGCTTTGGAAATCTATAGAGAAACTAAAGAATTATCCCAAGAAAAAAACTATTCGAAAGGCCTTACACTTTCCTATCTTGGACTTTCAGGAGTCTATTTTATGAAAGGAAAATTAGATGTTTCGACTTCTTATTTATTGAAAGCTAAAGCGGAATCCTATGCTTCGAGCGATCCGAAAGTCGGCTATACCATCCATTTTTGGGAGGGATTGTATCATCATGCGCTTGGACTTTATGATGACGCCATAAATCGTTACAAAGATGCGATTGAAATTTCTCATAATATCGAAGATGAAGAGGATAGGCTGAATAAGATTTTCGGTGCTTATGTGAATATCGGGGATATTTATCAATTGAAAAAGGAGTCAGATTCTGCGCTTTATTATTATAAATCCGCTTATTATTCGCCCACAACCAATCTCAACAACAAATTTACGAGTGCCATAAGCATTTCGGAATTGCACATCGAAAAGAATCAATTGGATTCGGGGCGGATTTATTTGAAGTACGCTGAACAGTTTTCCAAAGAAATGAATACGAATTTGTCCAAAGCGCTCTTGGAAGAAATTTCCGGGAAATACTATTTAGCGAAAGAGGATTTCACATCGGCCATAAATTCATTTGAAACGGCGATTGAGTTAAACAAAAAAATCAATCGCCCGCGAGCAGTACTCTATAAATTAATCTCAGAAACCTATCAGAAAAATGGAGAGGCGCAGATTTCAAATTCCTATTTGATTCAATATGTTTCGATCCGAGATAGTTTGGAAGAAGCGCGTAAGGGCAATATCCGCGTTCCTATGATGTTGGCTCAAGTGGATGGTGAAAAGAAAGCCGAAAAAGCAAGCTCTTATTTAGTTTTGGTTTTTATAGGTTCAGGTATCCTGGTTATAGCTGTTTTGATTTGGGTGTATTTCTTTACCAAAAAACAAAGAAAAAAGAGTCTAAAAGGAAAAAAAGAAAATCTTCAATTAAAGAAAAAACTTAACAATGCCTTTGAAGAAGTGGTGGAATTGGCCAATGCCAATTCTCCGAACTTTCTTTCGAGATTCATCGAGGTTTATCCAGAATTTTATAGTGAACTAGTCAACGATTATCCCGATTTAACGACAGCAGATTTGAAGTTATGTGCTTTGATGAAGCTTGATTTTTCTACCAAGGAAATTGCAGAAATGACGTTTAGTTCGCTTCGAACGGTACAAAATAGGAAATACAAACTTCGAAAGAAATTTGGGTTGACAACAGAAGAGAATTTGAATCAATGGATCCAGAATTTTCATGTCGAAACCCTGACAATTGCATAAAAAAAGAGCTGTCTCAGTTCAACCGAAACAGCTCTCTTCGTTAAATTTATCCTTTATTTATTGGTAATTCGGATTCTGTACCATCAAAGAGTTCGTATTCATTTCATTCAATGGAATAGGGAAAACTCTTCTGTAGTCGCTAAATGGCATTTCGCAATTGACTGTACAGTTATCGTTTTTCTGGATGTCCAGTTGATATCTGTTCATGTCAAAGTATCTATGCCCTTCAAACGCAAGTTCAATTCTTCTTTGCAAAAGAATCTCATCAAGCAAAGCCTGACCTGAACCGCTAAAGCTATATTCAGGATCTCTATACGTCTGAACCCAATTCACTAATTCAGTTAAAGCTTCTGAAGGATTGGTGTAATAAAGTGCTTCAATTTTGTTTAATAAAACTTCAGTTGCACGAATCACCACTACATCATTGTCAACACCACCAAATTTCAAAACACCATAAGGCTTTGGATTGTCGGTTGTGTCCCACTCTTCATACAGACCTTTTCTCGCATCTGTATCTGAAATCAAGTTATAGAAATCGGTTGTAGCCGCTGTGTCTTCGTATCGACCGATGGACCAAGTTGCATACAAAGCATCGTTCGCACCTGGATTGTCCAAAGCTGTAAAGTCAATTCCAAACAAAGTTTCATCAGAAGTCAATGGATCTAAATAATAAGAATTCAACTGATCTCCATTCAACAAAGTTGCGGATCCTAAAGCCAAATCAGCATACTGAGCCGCTTGCGCATAGTCTTGTTTGTACAAATAAGCTCTTGACAAAAGCCCGTAAACCGCCTCTTTTGTGATTCGAGCCTTGTTTGTATTGGTCAAATCCTGAGCTGCAAGTTCAAGTTGAGAAATGATTTCATCATAAACTTCCGATACGGATTTTCTTGGTAATTCTTCCCCGATGTTGGGCTCAACCGGAATTGGAATACCCAAATCCTGGTCGATCGTACCATAAGGTCTTGCATAATAATTTACAAGATTGAAAAGAACCAAAGCTCTTAGCGCTCTTGCTTCTGCAAAATTATTGCTCACTGAAGCGCCTTCAATTTGCCCTTCATAAGACAAAAGGAAATTGGCTCTACCAATGGTTCTATAAGCCATTGTCCACATGTTGGAAATGGATCCTCCCGAAGAAATCGCATGTTGGTAGCGATAAAAATCTGTAAATCGGTTTGAATTTGCAAATAAAACAAAACCATTGTCAGTCATCAATTCCTGGGCGGAAATATAATAATTCCCATACAAGAAGTTGCTTTGAAAACCATCGTAAACTCCGTATAGCGCACCTTCAAGCTGTCCTTCATTGGTGATAGCTGTTGATGCATCTTGTTCGCCACTTGGCTCAAACTCCATGAAGTCGTCCTGACATGAAGTAAGACCAAGAAGTCCGATTATACTTAAGCTAAATAATATTTTTTTCATTTTAAATTTTTGATTTAATTATTAGAAATCCAATCTTACCCCGAAGATGAATTGTCTCAGGTTGGGTTGTGTCATGTCATACAGTCCCATTCTTTCGATTCCATACGCGTAATCAGAAGTATTGGAAGCTGTTTCTGGGTCAAACCACAAATCATCATCAAATGTCCAAACGAAAAGGTTGTAACCTTTCACATACACATAGATGTTGTCCAATCCGGTTTTTTCTCCCAAGATATCTTTCCCAAATCGGTACCCGAATTCAGCAGATCTCCAACGGATATTGTCGGCATCGTAAAGGTATCTTGTAGAGTTCGTACTACTTGCGTTGTTTCCTCCGTAAATAATTTGTGGAGAAGTCGCGCTACCTGCGTTTTCGGGTGTCCATGCACCTTCAACCCAGTCTTCTCTTGTGTTCAAGTAGGCGTAACCACCGTCACTGTTGTAAACAATTCCCCAACGGTCATAAACAGAGTGACCTCCTTGGTAAGTAAACTGTGAGCTCAATACAAATCCTTTATAATTCAAAGAAGTTGAAAGTCCGGCTGTATGAACTGGAAGTGCTTGTTTTCCTGTAAATACTTGTTTAGCCTGAGCTACATCAGATGTTGTAGTAGTTCTGGTTTCGTCCGTGTACCAAAGTGGCAATCCATTGGACTGATCAACACCCGCCCAAAGTCTTGTATAGAACTCTGTTGGATTATGTCCGTTTTGCCATGCTTTCAATCCGTTTCTTACAGCTACTTCACCATTGTTGATGTCAACAATTTTAGAATCGTTGTAAGCATAGTTTCCGGTTAAAGTCCATTCGAAGTTATCAGTTCGTACAGGCACAACAGTCAAGCTTGTTTCGATACCTTTACTCTCCAATTCTCCATTGTTCGACCATAGAGATCCGAACCCAAGTGAACCAGACTGGTTAACCGGTACAGTATAAAGTAAGTCTTCTACTTGTTTGTTGTACACATCCACAGAAGCTCTCAATCTGTTTTCGAAGAAGCCCATATCCAAACCAAGGTTCAATTGCTTTGTGGTTTCCCATTTCAAACTAGCATCTCCAGGTTCTGTAATGTATCCACCGGCAGCTCCAAGATAGTTCCCCGCAGCAGCACCGTATTTGGTCATAAATTTATCGTTTCCGATTTCTGCATTACCTACAGTACCATAAGATCCTCTAAGTTTCAAATCGTTGATTTTGTTTGAATTAATAAAGTTGTGAATGTTCAAAGCAGCACCAACACCCCAGAAAGTTCCCCATTTGCTGTCAGGACCAAAACGAGAAGAACCGTCTCTACGGATGTTACCGTTGATCGAGAAATAACCATCAAAATCATAAGCAAATCGCCCGAAATAACTCAAGAAAGAGTAATTGTCTTTACCTGAAAAAGCACCTGAAGGGTTAGCAGCATTGTCCAAAGTCGGTTTGGTATTTCCTGCTGGAAATCCTCTTCTCTCTGCTGAAGTCACGCTGTATGCATATTCAATAGCTTCCGTACCTGCTGTCAAAGTCAAGTTATGACGATCTGCAATACGAGTGTTGTAACGCAATGCATTACTCCAGTTCCAAGTGTTGAAATTTCTTTGAGAAGCATATCCATATCCGTTTCCTAATGGATCTCCGTTGTTACCATCCCCAAAGTCAGGATTCCAGTACAACAACTCATCGTAGAAGTTATAATCAACTCCGAAACGTGTTTCGAAATTCAAGTTCTTGGTGATATCGTAATCCCCACCCAAATTGATCAAAGCTTTGTAAAAATCCGATAAGGTTTTATTCGCTTCTTGAAGCGCCAATGGGTTAAACTCAGCGTTCAAGAAATACAAATCTAAATTGTGTGAACCATCAGCATTGAAGAAAGGCTGAGTTGGTGACATCACAGTTCCCGCAAAAACTGGGTTCGAAAATGAAGAACCATCCGTTGGGCCCGTTTGCTTCGCTCTACTCACGCTCACATCGAAGTTTAAGTTCAAACGGTCATTAACCATCCAATCCGCTCCTAAATACCCCGAAATACGGTTGAAACTTGCATCTCTTGAGATACCATCCTGATCATTATAGCTCAAAGAAGTAAACAATCTGAACGCATCAGATCCTCCCGAATAGTTAAATACATATTTCTGTGAACTTACAGAATTCTGACGAACCGCTTTTCTCCAATCATAATTGGAAACACCGTCCCACCCTAATTCGTTTACAATCATAGGATACACATCATCAAAACTATTCCCGGTCGCATTGGCATAAGCCTGAGTAAAGAAATTCGCATGACCTTGTGCATCTAGCCAGTCTTTCTTTTCGAAAGCCACATCACCCGTTCCGAATTCAGTGTTGAACATAAATCGGTTGGTGTTGTTTCTCCCTTTTTTCAATGTAACCAAAATAACTCCGTTCGCACCTCTCGAACCATAAAGTGAAGTAGCAACAGCATCTTTCAAAACCGTTACATTTTCGATGGTGGAAGGGTCAATATTGGCAAGCGGGTTAGAAGTAGCCGCAATACCTGACATCTGATCCGTAGTCACAGGCACACCGTTTACAACCACAAGTGGCATTGTATTTCCTGTAAGCGAAGTAATCCCACGAACAAAAATCGGTGTATGTGCACCCGGCTGTCCGCTTCCCGCACCGATGCTCACACCGGCAACCTGACCCTGCAACGCCTGATCAAAAGAAACAGAACCTATCTTTTCAATATCATCAGATTTGACGGTGACATAAGATCCGGTTTTTTGCTCGTCAGACTCAGTAATTCCATAACCCAAAATAACAGCTTCGGTCAAAACTTCTGCTCCAACGGTCAAAATACCTAAATTTGTACCCGTCACATTAAATTCACTGGATATTCCCAGCATATCTGTCACAACCAGAACATCTCCTACTTGGGCATCAATCTCAAAGTTTCCATCCATATCGGTGAAAGTTGAAACATCGGTTCCCATAACTGTAACTTCGGCATCTCCAACGCCAAATCCATCCTGGTCATTGACTGTCCCTTTTACCTGCGCATCCACAAACTGAAAGAGCGCAAATAAAAAGAGAAAACTTAATAACACATTTCTCCTCATTTTACTTTTTGTTTAAAAATTTAGGCTACAAATCAATAAAAGAATTCCCGGAATCCTTTGTACAATTGTCAAGGAAATGTAAATTGAGTAATAGTTAAGTTGATTCTGTGCACCTACTTACTTAGTACTCATTTGAATTCTAATTGCCTGATATAAAGTAAGGTAAATTTATTTTAAAAAAAATCGCCTGTTTCTGAATGTTAAAATTATTCTTAAATTAATCTGAAAGAACAGAACCCCAATCAATCAAATTTTTAGCAGAAAATCCCATTGAGTATTTTATAAGTAATCCGAAATTATTTCTTACCACAAATTTGAAATTTATTTGCATACGAAATGAATCAGTAAATTAAGTGTTAATTAATAGTCCTCATAAATATTTAAACTGATTTTTTCATAACATTATTATAAGATTGTTTGAAAGGAAGGAATTAATTTCTTCCTTTTTTCATTTATAATAATCTCTTCCAAATCCCTTATTTTTGCAAAATGTTATTAGTTCAGAATTTAGGTGTTCATTTCGCAGGAAATTATTTATTTGACAATGTTTCCTTTCGTGTCAACAAAGGAAATCGGGTAGGTCTCGCCGGAAAAAACGGCGCCGGAAAATCAACGCTTTTAAAAATCCTCGCCAAGCAACAGGATTCTGACGAAGGCGATGTCGTGCACGAAGGCGAAGTCAGCGTGGGATTCCTGACACAGGATATCGATTTCGAACGCGGAAGAACCGTTTGGGAAGAAGCCGGAAGAGCCTTTGAACAGCTCAATGAAATCCAGAAAAAAATTGATTATACCAATGAACAATTAACCACGCGCACCGATTATGAAAGCGAGGAATACACCAAATTGATTGAAGACATCACAGTGCTTACCGATCGGTTTTCTATTTTGGGCGGATATACCAAAGACGCAGAAATGGAAAAAATACTCTTTGGACTAGGGTTCAAAGCCGAAGACTTCCATCGGCAAACCGACGAATTCTCCGGCGGATGGCGCATGCGGATTGAACTGGCCAAATTACTACTCCAAAAACACGATGTTTTGCTTCTGGATGAGCCGACCAACCACTTGGACATCGATTCGATTCTATGGCTGGAAGAATTTCTGCAGGATTATCCGGGTGCAGTCGTTTTGGTTTCGCACGACAAACAATTTCTGGACAATGTGACCAATCGCACACTGGAAATTGCCAACAAACAAGTTCATGATTACAAAGCCAATTATTCCAAATACATCGAACTACGTCAAGAAAGACGTGAAAAAATGGAACAGGCACAGAAAAATCAGGAACAATACATCAAACATACCCAACAATTAATCGAAAAGTTCCGGGCAAAAGCTTCCAAAGCGGCTACCGCACAATCATTGATAAAAAAATTAGATAAAATCGACCGGATTGAAGTTGAAAACGAAGATGTTCACAAGATGAACATCCGTTTTGCTTCGGCCGTAACGCCCGGAAAAATCATTTTTGAACTTGAAAATGTAGGAAAAGCTTATGGCGAAAAACAAATCTTTGACAATGTAAGTTTCTTTGTCAATCGCGGCGAAAAAATCGCTTTCGTCGGACAAAACGGACAAGGAAAAACCACTTTGGCGCGGGCGATGGTCGATGGACTGAATCATACCGGAAGCATCAAACTTGGACACAATGTGGAAGTCGGATATTTCGCGCAAAATCAAGCTGAAGTTCTAAACGAAAAATGGACCGTTTTGGAAGAAGCCGAATATGCCTCGACCGAAGAAACACGAAAACAAGTTCGAGATGTTTTGGGAGCCTTTTTATTCAGCGGAGAAGCAGTAGAAAAGAAAGTGTCGGTTCTTTCGGGTGGGGAAAGAAATCGTCTGGCGCTTGCCAAATTACTGCTCAAACCTTTCAACGTTTTGGTCATGGACGAACCCACAAACCATCTCGACATTCAATCCAAAGAAATTTTAAAACAAGCGCTGAAAAAATTTGATGGAACTTTGATTCTGGTTTCGCACGACCGTGAGTTTTTAGATGGACTTGCCAATAAAGTATTTGAGTTTCGGGATGGAAAAGTTAAAGAATTCCTTGGTGGAATCAACGAATACCTTGTCGAGCGTAAAGCACAAGGATTCCGAGAAATTGAAGCCTCTTCCAACCAACCAAAAGACGGAGAAAATTTGGACGTGGAGGTGAAAAAAGAAAATGAATTATCCCAAGAAGAAATTAAAGAACAAAGACGGATCAAGAACAGAATTACAAAACTGGAAGATGAAATTGCTGGGTTTGAATCGGAAATTGCTTCCTTGGAAAAGAAATTTGAAACTTCACATTCAGACGAGGATTTGAAAAAATACGACGAGTTAAAACTTTCGCTCGAAGACAAAATGCAGGAATGGGAAGAATGGATGGAAAAGATTTAATCAAAACCATTTTTGTCCTGGTTTTTTTACAATTAGCCCCCAAATAAAAAGAACAATAATTGTCAATAAAAGAGTAAAGAGGTTCATAAAGTAAATTTATAAAGATTTCTCAAAATAAACCATTTCATTTGGGTGGTTTGAAAATTCCTTTTCGTCAGTTAGACCGACTGCCGATTCCGATTTGTCAATTAATTCCGAAATCATTTCTTTTTTGGATAATTTATGAATGGATAATTTCTCAAACACTTCACGCCCAATTCGGTTATTGTGCAAATCCATTTCATGGTCAAAAGCTTCGTTAGGGAAACATTCTTCGTGCAAATCAGTGATGAACTTGGCCCATTGGACGGCTTTTTCATTCGAAGTGAAAATCGAACAGTTTTTAGCAATCAATAAATTCCAGGCAGCATGCCGAAAGGCATTAGCAACCCCATCACCGCTATGAGATTCTTGAAAATTTACTTCGGAAAACAAGATCGACTCAACGGTTGCCCAAACAGTGGGGATCAAAAGCAGAGGCCGGGAAATCAAACCACGGAACATTTTCCAAGTAAAACTAACCGATAATTTTCGGAGGGTTTGAAGCGATTTTTTCACCTTCCAAATTTAATCAATTTCATCGGTGGAATCCTTTTCTGATTCCTTCTGGTTTTTTTTATTCTCATTTAATTTTCTTTTTTTAGTTTGCTTTTCGGTTAAAATATAAGAATCATCCGGTTCGCTCAACAAGAAACCATAAGGAGCGGTCTGTGGCATGGAGTCAAAGATAATTTTGAGCATTGCCAATAAGGGCAGAGCGAGAATCATTCCCGCAATCCCAAAGAGCATTCCACCCAGAAAAAAAGAGAGAAGAGATACGAGCGGATTTAAACTGGCCTTTCCGCCCACAATTTTGGGAGTGATGAAATTCCCTTCGAGCGTTTGAACCAATTGAAACCATAAAACCACACCCAAAGCATACCAAGCGCTGTCCTTCGTCGCCAAGGCAAACAAAGCAGGAATAAGGGATCCGATGAAAATCCCGATGTAAGGAAAAATCGTAAGCATCGCTGCTAAAATCCCAAAAAACCAAGCGTATTCAATTCCCAAAATCATCAAACCAACGGTATTCAGGACTGCTACAATTCCCATTACAGAGATCAATCCGACCAGATAATTTTGCAATACTTCATATATTTTGCTAAGCACTTCTTCAACTTTTTCTTGGGGAGTTTGAGAAAAAACACGAAAGAAAAATTCCCTGAAAAATTCGCGATAATACAGAAAGAAGAAAATCATAATGGGAACCAATAGACCGTATGCGAGTGAATTTCCGATGGAATTTATGATGGAAGTAGCATAGCCACCGATGCTTGCGGCGCTGTTGCCCATTTCTGATTCAAGACGTTGGATTAGGTCATTTGTGGACATATTGAATTTATCTGAAACCCATTCTAAAATCCGCATGAACAAGGATTTGATTTTGTAAACGATATCGGTCGCATCTTGACCGATGTTGATGGTTTGAGAGACAATGAGGTAACCAATTCCAGCAAGCACCAAAATCGCAATCAAAAGCGAAGTCAGTGAAGAAAAAGCACGGTTGAAACCCCATTTTTCAAATCGATCCGAAAGGGGATGAAGCAATACCGATAAAATAACGGAAAATATAATGGGAACTATGATGCTTTGAAGCATATAGCAAATGAGTACAATCAGCACCAACATCAGCAATCGGGCTGAGTTACGGATGCTTCGGTCTTTGGTCTGTTGCATCTTAGGTATTTTCAATAAAGATATAAGATTTCTACTTTAAAAAAGAGTGAAATTTGAAAATATGTTTCCATTAAGCATCAACTTAATAGCTCGGTTTATATTTATTTCTGTTGAAAATATTTGATGAATTCAGAAGGAGAAACACCTACGGATGCTTTGAAAACAGTCGCAAATTTGGAATGAGATGAAAAACCAGATTCTTCTGCCAATGCATTAATTTTGTATTGACGATAAATCGGGTTATCGGTTATTTTCTGAATGATGTAGTTGATCCTCAGGTCATTGATGTATTCGTTGAAATCTTTCTCTTTGTGTTTTTTGATAATATAGGATAGGTATTTGGTGTTGGTTTCAATTTCGGCAGCCACATAGGGTAGGGAAACTTTCCGTTCCAAGAAAAGTTGTTTTTCCTCGAATTTATGAAGCTTTTCAAGAAGTTTTTCTTCAGCTTCCGCTGGCATAATAGGTGTGCTTTTTTCTTTTTCAACTTCTTTGACCTTATTTAGTTTCGGAGATCTAAGTTTTTCGTTTTGAATTTGTTTGGCTTTAAATTGCTCCAAGGCCGTTTCAATTTTTTTGATTTGTTTTTGCTTTTTGTAATACAGAAAAAGCGCAATTCCCAAAACCAGCAAAACAATTCCAATCAGTGTGTAAATGATTATTTGTTTGCTACTATTGTTTTGGCGAAGTTCTTTTTGTTTGGAAATGGTATTGTTCAACGCAGTATCTACTGCAATTCGATTGATGTTTAGTAAGCTGTCATTGAGAGCTGTAAATTGACTTAAATAATTTTTTGACTTTTCGGTTTCATGCAACTCCATATAGGATTTCGACAAAACTTCAAAAAGATCTCGCCGAAGTTGCGGAATGCTGGCTTTTCTTTCAATGGAAAGTCCTTTTTCAGCGTATTCAACTGCTTTATCGTATTCTTTCTGACCCAAATAAAAATAGCCAAGTTGATTGAGTAAAACCACTCTCTCCACAAGCGGAACGGTTTTCTGATTATGAATTTCAAGTGCTCTCAAATAATAATCTTCGGCCAAATCCAGCTCTTTTGCCTTTTCATATTCGTTGGCCATAATGATATAGGAATAAGCGATAAGGCTGTATTTTCGGTAGCTGTTGGCCGAGTCTGTTTCTTGAATTTTATCTGCTTCTTCTATGCACTTATGAACGTAGTTTAGTACTTCGGCTTGCGATGCACCTGACTTCATCTTGTAATTGGCAAGATTACTATAAATCAAACTAAGCGCATTTTGTTTGTTGTTGCCCGGACTCATTTTTCCGGCGTATTCAAGCGCTAAATCATATTCTTCGCTTCCTTTGCTCAAAAGTCCGAGTTCCGAATAAGCGCAACCCATCAAACGATGAAGATGCGAAACACTCTCATAATCTTTAATTTGCCTGCCAATCTCTAAATAATCATCGTCCAGATGAATGACTTTGTTGTAATCGGTTGAGTTGAAATAGATAATTGCAAGGTTGTAACCAACTCTTGTAATACCTGAATTATAACCAATCAAACGTGAGTTTTCTTCAATTTCTTCTAAAAGCGCAACTGCTTTTTCGGGATTTGCAGCGTCGATAAGCCGAGCTGCTTCATCAAATTTCTGATGAATATTCTCAATCGAAATCTGCGATTGAGCTGAGCTGTTTATTGCAAAAAACAATAGCCAAAAGACCAAAAAATAACCCGAAGGTCTTTCTAAAGAATTACGTAAACCCTTAGTGATTTTAAAATAAATTTTCATTTAAATCTTTCCAATTTCCCGCATTTTAACTCATCCATCTAATGAGAAATAACGAATACATTTTTCTCAGGTAAAGGGTTTTTGGGAAGCTTAAGTTTTTTCTAAACATTCTGAAAAAAATCATCTTGTTAAGAGGAATTAAGGGTTAACAAATATAGAAAAACAAATCTAAACTTTAAGATTTCTTTTTAATAAGCTATGAAGAGCGACAATCCACGTCTTTTTTAATGAAAATTAGAATATTGATAATCAATTGTTTAAAATTTTAATTATGTTCAAATTACAGAAAACAGATATTCTAAATCTTTTATATGTATTCAAATCTTGCTTAATTGCCACATAATTTCAATACTCGAGTTTGAGCGAAGGAGCTGATTAAATCAGGGAAGTTCAATCGAATGGTAAATTAAAACTTAAAAACAATCAAGTAACAAGAAAAACTCAAAACATCATTTATGAAAAAATCGGGACTAGTTAAAAGCACAAGAAATCTTTTATTAACAACTTGCTTAGCAGCCGTGTCTTTTGTTCAAGGTCAGGAAATTATTTATCAGCAAAATTTTGATGGAAACAATGGTAATTTTACCAATACAATTGTTTCTCAAAATACAGCGACCAACGGGTGGCTCGCAAGTTCAACTGAGCCACAATATGGAGGTATCTATCGTCATATGTGGAATTTCTCTGATGTGACAGCTGGAGCCAACCCTATCACGATGCCTATTTCAGGGAAATCTCTTGGAATGGGTTTCTATGAAGGAAATGACCCATGGGTTCCCAATGAGCCTTTCCACTACTATGCAGCAGATCCTGCTGATGCTCCATTCTATACCACAAGATGGGCGCATGTAGGGTTTTCAACCGAAGGATACGAGAATATCACCGTAGAATTCAAATGGAGATGTGCCGGAGAGATTTCTGGAGGAATTGTGTATGATTACGGAACGGTAAATACTTCAATTGATGGTGGCGCAACTTGGGCAATGGATCAAACAGGGGGATTGGCAGGAACAACAAGTGAACACGGAACTTTTCCTGGTGGACTCTATTATAACAATGAAGGCGTACAAACAGCCGTTTTGACTTTGCCAGAAAACAGAGCCAATCAACCCAATTTCCGAATTGCATTCCGTATGGTTATAGATGAAGGATACGGGACAGGAGGTGGATTCATAGTGGACGATATCATCGTTCGTGGAACGCCCATACCAGATCTTGCAACAAATGATTTGGACAAAGCAAGTCTGAAAGTTTACAAAGATGGAAATGATTTCGTAGTAAAATCATCAGCCCAAAACATTCAAAAAGTAGAAATCTACGACTTGAGCGGGAAATTGGTGACAAGTCTAAACGATACAAATCGCGAAATCCGAATCGAAGGAAGCCGACTATCAAAAGGAGTTTATGTAGTAAAATCAACTCTGGAAAACGGTGAAGTATTGACACGAAAAATTCTTAAATAATTCAAAATATCAAGAAAGAATCTGAAGTAGATAATCAGGTTCTTTCCTTTTTTTTCTATTAAATCCACGCAGTAAATCGGTTTCCTAAATACCGAATCAACTGCAAAAATAAAATCCGTCTCGGCCGAGCCAAGACGGATTTTTGTTTACTATAATTATTACTTAACTCAATTGATTTCCAATTTGTTCCAACCTTTTCAGAACTTCCTCTTTGCCCAATAATTCCATCAGAACGGGTACGTCAGGCCCCTGCAAACTCCCGACCATCGCCAAACGAACCGGCATCATCAGTTTACCAAAACCAATGGATTTTGATTGAACAAAACCCTGAACCATTTCATGGATTTTTTCCGAAGAGAATACCGAAATATTTTCCAATTCCGAAGAGAATTCTTTCAATAATTCAGCCGTATCTTCTTTCCAAGCTTTCGATACCGCTTTTTCATCATAAGAATCAGGCGCGGTGTAAAAGAATTTTCCTTGCTGATAAATATCCCGTATGAAATTGGCTCGCTCCTTTAGCAATTTAATCAATTTCAAATTGAATTCTTTATCAGCGGTTACGCCATCTTTCTCCAATATTTTTTCATATTCCGGAAGGATTTCTTCGGCCGTTTTTTGTTGAATATATTGATGATTGAACCAAATGGTTTTCTCAGGATTGAATCGCGCACCGGATTTACTTACTTTCTCTAAACTGAATTCTGAAATCAATTCATCTAAACTGAAAATTTCCTGTTCAGTCCCCGGGTTCCAACCCAAAAGTGCAAGCATATTGACCAAAGCATCTGGAAGATAACCTTCTTCTCGATAGCCTTTGGAAATTCCTTCTTCGGCCGACCATTCCAATGGGAAAACCGGGAATCCATGCTTATCACCGTCACGTTTGCTGAGCTTTCCTTTTCCTTCAGGTTTTAAAATCAAAGGCAAATGTGCAAATTGAGGCGCCGACCAACCCAATGCTTTGTAAAGAAGTTCATGCAAAGCCAAAGAGGGCAACCATTCCTCACCACGAATGACGTGCGTAATTTCCATCAAATGATCGTCCACGATATTCGCCAGATGATAAGTCGGCATACCGTCTGATTTGTATAAAACTTTATCATCCAGTGTGTTGGAGTCAATCGAAATTTTGCCACGAATCTTATCGTCCAGTAAAACCGTTTGGTTCTCTGGAATTTTAAATCGAATGACATAAGGCACGCCTGAATTTATTTTCGCCTCAACTTCTTCCGAACTTAAATTCAGAGAATTATTCAAACGATTTCTATTTTCTGAATTATAAGTAAAAGTTTTGCCTTGCGCTTCTGCTTTGGAACGAAGTTGATCCAACTCCTCTGACGTATCAAATGCATAATATCCACTGCCGGACTCAATGAGTTGAGTGGCGTATTTCGCATAGATTTCTTTTCGTTCGGATTGGCGATAAGGAGCGTGTGAGCCGCCATAACCGACGCCTTCGTCGGGTTCCAAACCGAGCCATTTCAGGGACTCGATGATGTAGTCTTCGGCTCCAGGTACGAAACGATTCTGATCTGTATCTTCAATTCTCAACAAAAATTTACCGCCATGGTGTTTAGCAAATAAATAATTAAACAAAGCCGTACGCACACCGCCAATGTGGAGCGGACCGGTCGGACTGGGGGCAAATCGAACTCTGACTTCTGACATTCTGAAATTTTTTTGCGAAGATACTAACTAGAAACTTCAAACCTAAAACCTTAATCCATCAATTTGGCTAAGTTTTTGTAAATTCATTCCGTTTTTAATTTAGAATATGATGAAAAATACAATTCTTGGGATATTATTTCTTGCTTTACTCTCTATTTCAAAGGCTCAAGAAGTTCCAACGGAAGTGAAAACCGAATTTGACGAAATCTCATTAAGCCAAACTCTTCAAGACCTAGACGGAAATCAACTAAGCGTAGGCGAAGTTTTTAAAAAAAACGAAGGAAAAATTATTTTACTCGATATTTGGGCCTCATGGTGTCCGGATTGTATCAAAGGACTGCCGGCTTTGAAAGAAGTTCAAAGACAATATCCCGAATTGGTTTATTTGTTTTTCTCTCTGGATCGGATTGGAAAAGAAGAAGCTTGGAAAAATGCAATCGAGAAATTTGAGATCCAAGGCGAACATTATTGGTTCAATACAGAATGGAAAAATGAGTTTACAAATTACATCGGATTGAACTGGATTCCGCGGTATTTATTGATCGATACGGAAGGAAAGATTGCCCATTATTACGCCATTCACGCGGACGACCCGACGATGATGGAAACCTTGGTGGAGTTAATGAACAATCCGAAACAATAAGCCAATTCCTAATCTTAATGTTTCATTTAAGCATATTCCACCTTATTTCTCTATTTTTGAGTGATTTTTTACTTAAATGAATTACCCAAAACTCATTCGGATTACAACTGTTCCGCTTTCTCTGAAGATTTTACTGAAAGGACAGCTGAAATTTATGTCAGACTTTTTCGATGTGGTAGCGGTTTCCTCGCCGGGAGAAGATTTGGAAATTGTAAAAAAAGTAGAAAGCGTACGAGTGGAAGCCATTGAAATGACCCGTCAGATCACACCTATAAAAGATTTGATTTCCCTGTTTCGACTTTACCTTTTTCTTCGCAAAGAAAAACCACAAATCGTTCATACACACACGCCCAAAGCCGGGACAATCGGGATTTTAGCCGCTAAGTTAGCCGGAGTTCCTCATCGTTTGCATACGGTGGCCGGTTTGCCGCTTTTAGAAACAAAAGGAAAAAAAAGAAAACTTCTAAATGCAGTCGAGAAAATGACGTATGCATCGGCGACGAAAGTTTACCCCAATTCTCAAGGGCTTTATGAAATCATTCTCGAAAATGGATTTACGACCGCTGATAAACTCAAAGTCATAGGAAAAGGAAGTTCCAACGGGATTGATACTTCATTTTTTGATCCCAATCAAATTTCAGATGAAGAAAAAATCAAACGAAAGCAAAGTTTAAATTTGGATGAAAATGATTTTGTTTTCGTTTTTGTAGGACGTCTTGTAGGCGATAAAGGGATGAATGAATTGGTTTCTGCTTTTAGTGAATTGTCGAAATTGAATCTCAAGAAAACTCCGAAATTGGTTTTAGTGGGGCCTTTGGAAGAAGAATTGGATCCTTTGTTGCCTGAAACCATGAAAAAAATTCAGAGCCATCCGCAAATTCAGAGCTTGGGATTTCAAGAGGATGTTCGGCCTTATTTTGCGATTTCAGATTGTCTGGTATTTCCAAGTTACCGAGAAGGATTTCCCAATGTAGTGATGCAAGCCGGTGCGATGGGGCTTCCAGCGATTGTGTCAAATATCAACGGTTGCAATGAAATCATCAGCGACGGTAAAAACGGTCGGATTGTCCCTCCAAAAAATCGGGAAAGTTTATTGGAGGCAATGAAAGAAATCATCGAAAATCCGCAAAAAAGAAATCAATGGGCGGAAATAAGTCGAAATCAAATTTTGGAAAATTACGAAAGAACTTATATTTGGAATGAATTATTGAGCGAATATAAGTCGTTGTTAGGTAATTAATTATGTACAAAGATTTCATCAAACGTATCATCGATTTCTCGGCAGCACTACTCGGTTTTCTATTCTTGAGTCCGATTTTTCTCGTCGTTATGATAGGGCTGTCAATTGCCAATCGGGGAAAACCTTTCTTTTTTCAGAAACGACCTGGAAAGAATGAAAAGATTTTCAAGATTATCAAGTTCAAAACCATGAATGACAAAAAGAACCTCGAAGGAAATCTACTTTCTGACGCTGAACGATTGACTGCTATGGGTTCATTTGTGAGGAAAACTTCTTTGGATGAAATCCCTCAACTTTTAAATGTAATCAAAGGTGATATGAGTTTGATTGGACCGAGACCGCTTTTGGTGCAGTACCTGCCTTTGTATGATGAAGAACAAAAAAAACGCCATCGGGTTCGCCCCGGAATTACAGGATGGGCTCAGGTAAATGGTCGAAATGCAATTTCTTGGGAAAAGAAGTTTGAATTCGATGTTTGGTATGTAGAAAATTTGTCTTTTTTACTGGATGTGAAAATTATATTTCAGACCTTGAAAAAGGTTTTCATTCGCGAAGGAATTTCGCAGGAAGGACAAGCAACTATGGAAGTTTTTAAAGGAAATAATTAAAATATGTATTTATTTGGCGCAAGCGGACATGGCAAAGTGGTGGCGGAAGCAGCGGAAGCAAGCGGATTGGAAATCAAAGGCTTTATCGACGACAACCCGGATTTGAAGAATATTTGGGAATATCCCGTACTCAGAACCATGCCTGAAAATACCGATAAGTTATTTCTTTCGGTGGGAAATAATTTCACCCGAAAAAAAATGGCAGAAAAGTATTCGAATCTGAATTTTGAAACGATCATTCATACCTCGACGGCAATTTCGCTTCGCGCACAGATTGGAAATGGCTCGGTTGTGATGGCGGGTGTTTCGGTAAATGCAGACGTGAAAATTGGCCAACATTGCATTTTAAATACCAATTCCTCAATTGATCATGATTGTCAGATTGAAGATTTTGTACACATTTCTCCCAATGCGGCTTTGGCCGGAAATGTCAAAGTAGGTGAGGGCTCGCAAATTGGGATTGGCGCATCGGTCATTCAAGGTGTAAAAATTGGGAAATGGGCGATGATCGGCGCCGGTGCGGTGGTGATAAAGGATGTTCCGGACTTTGCCGTTGTCGTTGGCAATCCTGGGAAAATCATCAAATACAAGGACTCAGCGGAAAACTAAGATATCTTTTGAGATACTAAATTTTCAAAATACCAAAATTTAGGGATGGACTACTAGAGAAAAATCACATAGTTTTGTCAACAGAAAGGCTTAAAGCTTTTCTAGGATTAGGTTGGTTAGGAGATACCATCATTCTCATTTGAGTGATGGTATTTTTTTATTCCTGATTTTGACTAATCAATCGCCTCTGCTACCACGAAAGTACTTCCTCCTACATAAATAAAGTCTTTGGATTGAGCCTTCTTCAAAGCATCTTGAAGCGCACCTTTTACGGTAGGATAGTAATTTGCATTCAGATTTTCGGGAACTATCATTTTCAAATCTTCAATTTTCAGCTTCCTTGGAACATCGGGCTCCGAAAAATAATATTGGGCATTGACAGGGAAATACTCAAGAATGGAAATCACGTCTTTATCATTTACAAATCCAAGCACCAGATGTAGTTTTTCGTACGGCGTTTGTTCGATTTGCTTTTTCACTTCAGAAAGACCATGTGGATTATGAGCGGTGTCGGCCACGACAAGCGGATTTTCTTGTAAAACTTCCCACCGACCACGCAATCCGGTGTTGGAAATTGTGTTTTTTAAACCGTTTTTGATGGCTTTTTCGTTGATTTGAAAGCCTTTTTCTTTGAGAACTTGAATTCCGGTGAGAACGCTACGTTTGTTTTTGAGCTGATAAGTTCCTTTGAGGTCAGATTCGTATTCGGGGAATTCAAAATTTTGAGCAAAATAAATTTCGGATTGAGTTTCTTTTGCTTTTTCAATGAATATTTGTTTTAAATCATCTTCTGCTTCGCCAATTACAACCGGGGAATTTGGTTTGATGATTCCTGCTTTTTCTTTAGCAATTTCGGCAAGCGTTTTCCCTAAAATTTCGGTGTGATCCAATCCGATATTGGTAATGAGCGATAGGTCTGGATGGATGATGTTGGTAGAGTCCAAACGACCTCCAAGTCCGGTTTCAATGATGGCAATATCCAATTTCTCTTTTGAGAAATAAGCAAAAGCCATTGCGACTGATACTTCAAAAAAGGATGCATTTAGTTCTTCAATGAAATTTGCATTTTCTTTTACAAATTTGATTACAAAGCTTTCCGGACAAATTTCTCCATTGACACGAACTCTTTCCCGAAAATCTTTTAAATGAGGTGAAGTCGTCAGCCCGGTTTTGTAACCGTATTCCTGCAAAATAGATGCAAGCATATGGGAACAGCTGCCTTTGCCATTGGTTCCTGCTACGTGAATGGTTTTAAAATCCCGATGTGGATTTCCTAAATGTTCCATCAGGGCGCGGATGTTTCCTAAATCTTTTTTGTAGGCTGAGGATCCGGTTCGTTGAAACATGGGCAGTTTGCTGTAAAGCCACTCGACGGTTTCTTCGTAGTTTAAATTCATAAAATAATCAGTTGCAAAAGAAACTTCAAATTTAGGATTTAGAACGGGATGAAAACTAATTTTCTAAGAATTAAAATGCATAAAAAAACCCCGCATAGAGCGAGGTTTTTTTAAATTTATTCCAATCAATTATTCGATTGTGAAATTATCAAAATGCAAATCATAGTTTGCGTTTTTACCGATTTTCAAAGCGAATGAATCTCCGCCCGGTCCTACGTTCAGGTCTGTGATTTGACTTAAATCAAGAGCTACCAAAACCCAGTCTCCTCCGGTATTGATGTTTCCGCCGTATTGGTTGTTTCCTGCCATCTCAATGGTTGAGCTAGAGGTTAAATCGCCTAAGTTGAAAACATAATAAGTTCCGTCTGTTTTGTAAACATTTAGGGAAACAGATTTATCGGAGGTACCTTTTACATAGAAAGTAATTCGGCTATAGTTAGAAGGTAATCCTGCAGGTGCTACCGTAGTGAAAACGTAGTCGTTTCCGTTGGTAGTTGTAGGGTCTGTCTGGATAGCCAAAGAAGCAGTTCCGTTCATTCCGGTTCCGGCGCTCTGTGTAGCATAGGATTTAATTCCAAAAGAATTTAAACCTGCGATGAAGTTATCCCAGTTTTCAAAATCATGTCCTGCAAACAATGGAATTGCATCTGCTGCCGGTGGGTTGGGAGCGTCACCACCACCTCCGTCGCCAGATGAACAGTTCGGGTCATCATTGTCCACAATCTGAATGTCATCAATCTGGATGGTTGTCGTAACTCCATTTCCACCTTCGTAAGCAAAGATGATTACTCCTTGACCGCTCAATGAATCAAAGCTATAGCTTCCGGATTCTGTGAAGTTATCTGCATAACCATTGGTTGTACCTGTTGCGATATTGAAAGAAGAAGTGATGTTTACAAGAGTTGCTCCTGTATTGTCACCGCCGGGAGTATAGTTGGTTGAATAATATACTCTCAATGGATCTCCATTATTGTGTCCGTCTTTGGTTTTGAAAGAGAAACTGTCCGCTTCGCTGAAGTTAACAGGTACTACGAAATGTGTAACTACTGCTCCAGTGGTTTGGAATGCGCTTACCTCGATGTATTGGTTTGCACTGAATTCTCTTACTCTCCATTTGCGAGTTCCCTGAACAGAGATGTTTTCATAGTTTGGGAAAGACTCATTGTCCACGTTGTAGGAAGAGAAATCTTCGTCTAAACAAGCAAGGAATTCGAATTCTCCTGGGGTTCCTCCGCCTTCACCGTATCTTGGATTGTTGAACTGAACGTCATTTGTATCTCTGATGAACAATTGGTATTCGCTCGCAGTGATAGATCCGTTGTTGTTTGAGTCGTATGCGCTTAACACAGCCGTGATGCTTCCGCTTCCAGATGGAACTGTTTCACCTGCAAAATCAGCAAATCCACTCGTTCTCAATACTACTTTTTGGTTGTTTGTTGTTTCAGTAGCTCCTACCAAGTTAAGGTTTACTGTGGTTTGGTTGGTTGCATCTGCATAGGTAACTCCTACATCTTGGAATTGAACATTTTGGATGGTTACCAAAGTGTTGATACGATCGGAAGCTCCTACTGCTGAAATCGCATCAGCAATCGATGCGTAAACAACGGGTTGTAGGTCTGCAACAGGGTCACAAGCCAATTTTACGTGGCTGTCAATTTTGTTTTCTGCCATTCTTCCTACACGGATATTTCCGTTTGCGTCTTGATAAGTTTCTCCGATTTTAAGTGTTCCACGGTCAAATCCTACGTTCAAACCGTTTAAGTTTACTTTTACTTTTGAGCCTAAAGGGAAATTATTGAACAGATTGGTTCGGTCCATTTCTACTTGCAAAGCACGGTTAGGGCTGAATGGACTATCTTGAATGGAAATTGTTTTAAAGAAATTTCCAGTTAAGTCGCTTGATACTACATAGCCTTCTACGATTTCATCTGAAGTGAAAAATAAGATATCATCTGAATTTTCGGCTTGAGTCATTAGTTCAGCAATCGTTAGATTGGCCGTCCAAGTGTCATTACACACTACCGGCGGCAGTGCGAAATCGTCATCCTGTACACATGAGTTGAGCGTCAAAAGACCGACCATGGCAAGGACTATAAATTTGATTTGCTTAATTGTATTCATTTTATGTAAAATTATGTCGTTGTTAAATTAAAATCTGAAGAAAACATTGATGAAATAAGAACGTCCTCTGTCGTACCAATACCTTGGTGCGAAAACTTTGTCATATCCGGGGCGGTTTGCCAATACGTCGAGGTTTCCGATACGCACTTGCTCAAATCCTCCGGTTACATATTGACGGTTGTTGAGTACGTTGTTTACGTTTGCACTGATTCCCATGAAGTATTTTCCAAAGCGGAAGGTTTTACCTGCGTTAAGGTTCAGCATAAATTCATCTGAGAATCTTTCTTGTTGTAGAAAATCTCTCACCATATCGTCTGTATAATTCCAAGGCTGACTTCCCCAGACCCCTGAAGTTCTTCGGTAAGGAGCCGGATCTAGGTAATTGCTTGCCATATAGTTTCCGGTTGCGCCAATCCACCAATAGTTCGGGTCGCGGTATTCAAGTCCTAAGGAATAACCTTGTTGAGGTCCGGTTGCCACTCGGTAATCTTTCAGATAAGTAGTCTGAGGTGCTTCAGCTCCAACCGTAAGCAGCATATCGCTTCCCTCAACCAATGCAGTAGCATAGCTGTCAGAGAATCGCTGATAAGTTGGGTTGTTGTCGTAAGTGAATTGTCCTACGGAAGCAACTGCTGATAAAGTCAATGTAGTGGTCAACTGAACTTCAGCTGCGATTTCTCCTCCAAAGAATAGTTTGTCCACATTGTACATAAATTCAGCTCCAAATAAGTTAGCATTTCCAGAACCGGTGTCGATGTACCCGAAATTTTTCTCATACTCATCGTAGAATTTGGTATAATAACCCGTCAAACGTCCCTTCACTCGTGGAGCTCTCAGGATATAGCTCAAATCTGTAGAAAGAATTTTTGAACTCGTCAAATTGTTTCCGTTTTGCAAATAATTGTTCTCATCGATGGTGTAATCGTTGGATCTTGCATTTGGAAAGATCTCATCAATTGTTGGAGCATTGGAAGCATACAATGCGTTTAATTGGAAGAAGTTTCTACCATTTAACTTATAAAGCACCTGTGCTTTTGTTCCAAAATCAAAGAAATTATAAGTTTTGCTCTTTCCTTTTGAATTGTCCAAGTATTGTTCGTGACGGTATTTTCCATCTCTGAAAACCGAAGTATAACCAGCTTTCATTCCCAATGTGATATCAAATTTGTTCAAAGCCAGTTTTCCCTGAACAAAAAGATCTCCTCTTTGATGACTGATGTTATAGTGGTATTGGTATTTGTCTCCCACATAGACTTTGCGGTTAGGATCTTCATCTACGTTGTAGAAAGATTTTTGGAAAGCATTATAGTTCACGAAATGATCTCCACCCAATAAATCCAAAACTTCTCTGTATTGCTCAGATTGGGTGTTCTGATAATTAAATCCGGCAATGAAATTGAAATTACTCAAGATTTGGGATTGGAAACGAGTTGAGAAGGTCATAATTTGATCTTCGTTCACGTCAGCGGCCAAAACATAAGCAGCAGCTCCCGTTCCTCGGTTGTAGTTTTGATTGTAAATATCGGTCCAATCCAACTGTGAATAGTTTTGATCATTTTGCCACATACGGATAACTTCTTCGATTTGCTCCGGAGTGGTTCCATCTACAGTTGCATAGTAGCTTGGAAGATTTCGGTAATAAATCGGCGAAGGGTTATTGGCTTTGAACCAATCCAGACGGCTTCTGCTGTCTTTTCCGAACTGATAGCCCACCGAAGTCAAAAGTTTTGACTTGGGAGAAAGATTCCAATGGTGAGTAAGAGTAATTAGAGGTTCGTGGAAATTACGAATTCTTTCACTTCTTTTCTCACCGTCTTGCCATCCCCAGTACGCATTATAATCTTTGCCCATCAAATCATATACTTCCTGTGTATTCGGGCTATTGGTCGAACGACGAGTAGGAGCTCCAAATCCACTCAACACAATACTATGTTTTTCGTTGAATTTTTTTTCAGCCGCAAAGAAGTACGCCCATGAATCATAGAAAGTACCTTCGATGGCTCCTTCTTCTGCCCATCTTCTCGCAGCAGAACCCATAAAAGCCCATCCATTGTCCATCAAACCAGTGTTGTAAGTGGCTAAAACACGCTGATTATACGAACGATTCGTGAAAGAATAAGCCAAACTGGTTCCTTTGCGAAGTGTGGAAGGGCGAGTATCGTAATAAGTTACTCCTCCCACATCTCCAAAAGCATAATCAGAAGGTTCAATCCCGATGGTTTGCTCAGCTGGACGACGCGTTACATCGTTTAGTCCACCCCAGTTACCAAAATTCACACGATCATTGTAGATCTTGTTCATACGAACTCCATTGAAAAACACATCGTTGTATTTGTTATCATACCCACGAACTTTGAACCAATAAGCCCCTAATTCATAAGAAGCAGTACTTGCAAAAACATCCTGAGAGGATTGAAGCAAACCTGCCGCTGACTGAGAAGAAGACTCATCGGCCGATAATTCATCTTCGGTCAGCGTGATAATTCCGATTTCTACACTTCTGGGGTTGAAAACCACCATCAAATCACCTAAATCAATTCGAGGTTCGTTGTTTACCACCACTTCTCTCTCAAAGGGTTGATAACCAACTCCCGTAACTCTAATGGTATAAATACCTGACGTAACATCCACGAACTGGAAATAACCAATCCGGTCTGTCCTTACTTCCTCACCGGTTTCCACAATGGTTACCGCAAGGTTGTATATCTCCTTTTCTGTTGAGGAGTCCTTCACGACTCCAGAAATTCTTGTTTGACCCATCAGCGCGATTCCAAAAATCACACTGAAAATCATACTTAATAATAATTTATTCATTCAAAGAATTTTTATCTTTAATTTAGCGCTCTCAAATTAATTGTCTTACCCAAGAAATTTGAGGCAACAAAAGTAATAAAATATATCATGACTAAAATTAATAAATCTTTAACGATTTTCAGCATTATTGCCCTATTCTTTTCAATGTCCTTATATGGACAGGAAAATTATCAGGCAGCAACCGTAGGTTTTTACAATGTGGAAAACCTTTTTGATACAGAAGTCTCTGTGGGTTATATAGACGGTACAAGAAGCCCAAATGATTCTTTGTATCATATTTCAATCTCCGTTGATGAAATTTCTAATTATGAAACCGAACCTTTCGACGGCGAATTTAACTACGAAAATCTAGAAGGAAAAAAGGTAATCCGACCATTGATTTTACAACGAGAGGAGTTTTCTCCAGGCGGTAGAAAAGTTTGGAACGAAGATAAATACAACCAAAAACTGAAAAACCTTTCCGAAGTGATTGCGGAACTTGGTAAAGCCGAAACCCAAACTGCTCCGGTGATCGTGGGGCTTTGTGAAATCGAAAATCGCCAAAATGTAGAAGACCTTATTAATCAACCGGCATTAAAAAGATACGATTATGGCGTCGTACATTTCAACTCCTTTGATGCACGAGGCGTGGACGTTGCTTTGATCTACCAAAAAAGTCGATTTGAAGTAACCAAGGCCAAACCTTATGTGATTGAAATTTATGGAAGTGATGGTAAAAGAGATTATACCCGTGATATACTACGTGTAACAGGTTTATTGGACGGAGAAGAAATTACCTTTTTAGTAAGTCATTGGCCCTCAAGAAGTGGGGGTGAAGCGAGAAGCCGTCCGAGAAGACAAAAAGCAGCCGAAGTGATGAAATCTATCTTTGAGGAGATCCGTGCAGAAAACCCAAAAGCGAAAATCCTTTCTATGGGTGACTTCAACGACGATCCCGTAAGTCCAAGTTTGGACAAGGTGATGAAAGCAATTCCAAACAAAGGGAAAATCAAAGATTCAGATGTGGTGAATTTAATGTACAATATGTTTCGAGGTGGAATGGGTACACTCGCCTACCGCGATTCTTGGAATCTTTTTGATCAAATCATCGTTACGGGTACAATGATTGAATCCGACAAGAAGTATGAATCTTACAAAGTTTATAAAACAGAGATTTATTCACCTGATTATTTGGTTCAACCCGATGGCCAATACAAAGGATATCCTTATAGAATGTTCTCAGGCGACACCTTCCGAGCCAACGGATACAGTGACCACTTCCCGGTTTACACGGTACTTTTGAGACAGGCAAACTAATTACCTCCAATTGATTCCCTCCCTTTTGGGGAGGGTCAGGGTGGGGCTTATTTCTTCTTCAACAAAGGAACTGTACTACATGCTTCACCGTACATCAGCGATTGAATTTCTGGTTGAATTTTTTCGATCAATTGAATGTAAGCTGCATCCGGAACGGGTTTTCGACTGCATCCTTTCACGATGATTTTCTTTCCTTCCCACTGCGAAACATCCAAATTCTGAATGATTTCCTGATAAACCGAAGTTTCCAAATTCACTAAATTTCCCTTCACAATCTTCTTCGCATAAGGCTGTAAATAGGTGGCAACCAATAAAAATGCCCAAGACGGAATGATCGCATCCGTCGAACAATCCATCGCCACATAAGCATCCTGATACTGCGACCAATCGTGATTTTTCAAAGACTCGCGGAAGTCTTTTTCTTTCAAAATCAGTTCTTCGTATAAAAAATCCTTCAAGTCAAAGACCATTCTGCGACCTTCCGGATAATAATCTTCCAAATCAATGGTTACCAAAGGGCTTTTGGCAACACGATTTACTATCTCTCCCATTTTCAAAAATCTCTATATTTGTTCGGATTGTAAAGTTACGAAAGAATCCTTGAAAAATTAATTCACATCCGGTTTTGAAAATAATACAAACGATATTTCTTCTTTTATACATTTCTCAATTGAGTCTGGCACAACCCAGAAATCAAAAGGAAGCGACTGTTTTAATCGACGAGGGAATTGAAAAAATGTATCAAAAACAACACGCCAATTCACTTGAACTATTGGTGCAAGCAAAATCAGCCTCTGAAGATCAGGGTTGGATTCAAGAAAATTTTAGAGCGACCAATAACATTGGAGCCAATTATTATATGATGCTCGACTTCGGAGAAGCACTGAAATATTACTTAGAAGCCTACGAAATTGCTGAAAGGTCAGAAGATACTCAAAACATCATGACCGTTTTAAACAATATCGCCATTCTTTATTTTCAGGAAAGAAATTACGAAAAAGCACACGAATATTTCCTCAAAGCCTATGAGCTTGCCAACCAATTAAACAAAATCGATAAAAAAGGTTTTTATGCCTTAAACTTAGGATTGGTGCTAAATAAATTAGGAGAATTGGACGAAGCAGAAAAATTTATTTCGGAAGCCAAAAAACTAATTCCGCCCGAGTCGGATTTCTTCCAAATGACCCAAATGGCTACGGCAGAAAATAATTTGTTTGCAAAAAATCTTTCTTTGGCCGAACAGCAAGCATTGGAAATTTTGCCGCATTTAAACGGAGAACGTCAGCTTGAAAACCGGATTTTTATCTACCTCGTATTGGCACAGGTTTACGAAAAGATGAAAGATCATGAGAAAGCAATTTCTTACTTAAACCTAGCACGAAAAGAAACCGCAAATGTGCAAGATAAATTAGAGGTTTATCAGTTTTTGTCACGAATTTATGCAGAACAAAAAGAATACGGGAAATCGCTTTTATACAAAGACTCGGTCATTCTCACCAAAGACTCGCTCAACAACATCCGAAATTCAACTTTGTATGAAAACGGTAAAATTAAATTTGAAATTCAGAATTACCAATACGAACTCAGAGAAAGTCAGCGAAAACTCGAATCAAGCCGAAGCTTACTTTTAACTATTTTAATATCAGGTTTTTGTATAATTATTTTAATTGGTTTTGCCTTTCGGAACAACCATATCAAACACAAGCAAAAGGAAAAGATTGCCGAATTGGAACTGGAAAAAGAAAGAAATGAAAACCTCTTACTCGAAAAACAATTAAAAGAACAGGAAGCATTGGCTTTGCTTGAAAATGAAAAACTCAAAAACGAACTCGAAAAGAAAAACCGAAAGCTTGCGACACGCGCTTTGCATCTGTCGAGTAAAAACGAATTCATTGAAGAAGTCATCCAACAGATTTCCTCCCATCCTCAAACTGCAAACATTGACTTTTTAAAAAAATATCTCCAAGAACTCAAAATGCAGTTGAAAAACGATAATCAATTGGAGTCTTTTTTCACGCATTTCGAAGAAGCCAATCCCGGATTTCTCAACCGGCTCAAAGCCAAACACCCCGACCTCATTCCGGGTGAAATTAGATTTATTACCTATGTGTATATGAACCTAAACAACAAAGAAATTGCTTCCCTACTCAACATCACACCGCAATCTACACGCAAGCGAAAAGAGCGACTTACCAAAAAATTAGACCTACCCGATGGCGAAAACTTATTTGGCTATTTATCAGGTGTTTAGTGTTAAAGTCACAAGGGAGGACTTGTTTTGTCACAAAATGTCGCAAGTATTTTTCTTCAATTCAAATTCCGAATTTGGAAATTTACATTGATTTAATTTTTAACAACATGAAGAAAATATTTATTTGCTTTTTACTTGGGCTTCTGATAAACGTTCAGGCCCAGTTTCAACTTGCTGGTTCTTATGAATACGGACAGATTCTGGATGTAACTTATCATCCCACTCAGGAAAATACCGTTTATGGAAGAACAGTTACCAACCATATTGTCAAATCAACCGATTTGGGTGAATCCTGGGAAGTCATTCATTCGGTTCCGCAAGAAAATTGGTACATCACAATAAAAGATTTGCGATTGACGAGCGATGGGACTTCGCTTTCCTACATTTGCTTAGCGGAGGGTACCATTTACAACCGGGTTGAAATTTTAAATCTTGCCACAGAAGAGGTCGAGAAAGAAATTGTTTCACCCATTGGTCCGGCGCCGGGAAGTTTATTGCAATCTTATTCGCTTGCCAAAGACAATACAGACATCGCATTGTTTCACACCACCAAAATCATCGACTGGGGACTGGTTACTGAAATTTTCTATACCACCGACGGTGGTAGTATTTGGCATTCAGTTTATTATGGCCCGGATAACGGCGATATCAATGTAAACAATGTTGCAATTTCGCCTTATGATTCAGAAAAATTATTCATTATGCGTGGCGCATCACCGAATTCGGTGGAAGGCGGCCTTTTGATTTCGGAGAACGGCGGACAAAGCTGGACGGAAAAAATCCCGAATACCAACTTTTCAGCGATTGCTTTTCATCCCGAAAATGAAAATGAAATTTACCTGGGAACTTATTATCTCGGATATGAACAAGAACAAAATCTTTACAAATCCACAGATGCAGGCGAAACCTGGTCGGCAATTCCCTTCAGTTGGACAGATGGTTCCACCAACAGCATTCATTCCATCGTTTACAATCCTTCCGACTATGAAAATATTTTAATTCTGGAAGAAAATGAAATCGTAATTTCAAACGACGGCGGTCAAACCTGGGAAAATCATGTTTATACCGGAACCGATTATGAAGCCGACTATTACTATGGAATTTCGGCTTCTTTCAATCCTTTTGATGAAAATCAGGTGATCATCAGTGCTAATTATTATCCGTTCATTTCCAATGATGGCGGATTGACATTGGAGAAGTTTAAATCACCTTTCCTGAACGCTTCGCTACGAATGGACATTCATCAAAACGATGAAAAGCATCTTTATTACGGATTGCGAAATGGAATTGTTCATCTGAATTTAGAAACCGGTGAAGAAAATGCGATCGGTCTGCTTCCGCTTGGGCAAATGTCCAATATGAACCGAAGCGGTGCTTATGCCGATGCGCACAAAGCCGGACGCTTGTTTTTTTCCAATACGGCCATGATGGGGAATTCTTCTTTATTTATGAGCGATGACAATGGCGAAAACTTTTCCATTGTTTATTCCGGAAGTTACCTTTTCCTGATTGCACAAGCAAGTTTGCCTTCAAATCCCGATAAAACCCTGATTTCCTTCGGTGAAATGCTGGTAAAAATGGATTTGACAGATTCCGCAAATCCTTTGAGTGAGGAATTAATGCTTCCATCCTTCGGTTATGTGGAAGTTATGCTGTATGATGGAGATGAAAACACCTTTTTCATCGTTCAAGAAAACAAAGTATATAAAACCGAAGATGGCGGACAAAACTGGACAGATGTCTCTTCTGGACTTGAAAACCTTACCAATGATGACTTCATTTATGATTTAAAAAGAAATCCTTTAAATTCTGATCAATTGGCTATAGCGACTTCAAAAGGAATTTTTATTTCAAATGATAATTCTGACAACTGGACTCAGATTTATGATAACGGACCGATGAACCGCGTGGAATTCTCTCCTTTTGTAGAAGGGAAAATCGTGGCTTCAGCCAGATTTGAAGACGGAAGTTTTTATCCGGCTTCTCATTCCAAAACCGTTTTTTCCAATGATGCTGGTCAAAGCTGGACGGAAATTTCTACCGAAGAATTAGGATATATGAGAACCATTTCGACGGAAATTATTTTCAACGATGAAAATTCGGCCGATACTTATTTCTTGGTTCCTGATTTGGGATTGGTTCAATACACATTGGATCTAAGTACAATGGGGATCTCCAATCCTGAAACAAATCTTTCAGACGTAGTGATTTATCCAAATCCGACTTCAGGAATTTTAAACATTCAGTCCGAAAAGGAAGTTGAAAATCTTATGATTTTCGACCTGAATGGAAAGAAAATCAAGGATGGGAAATCCTCTAAAATAGATCTGTCTTACCTTCCAAAAGGAGTTTATTTAATTCATATAAAACTCATCGACGGCAAGACCGAAATAAAAAAGCTAATTAAAAAATAATGTGTTAATTAGTATGTTAAGTGTATATTGTGGCAACCTCTTGTGGGTTGCCTTTTTATTTTTCAGTCAAAGGCATTATCTTTGTTTCGGTCAGCTTTGCGCTGATTTTTTGAGAAAAATAAATGAAATACTACATCATAGCAGGTGAAGCCTCAGGCGATCTCCACGGTTCCAATCTGATGAAAGAACTGAAAAAGAAAGATGCGCAGGCAGAATTCCGTTTCTGGGGCGGCGATCTCATGCAGGAGCAGGGCGGAAAACTGGTCAAACACTATCGCGATCTGGCTTTTATGGGCTTTGCCGAAGTGATTATGAACCTTCGCACCATTTTGGGAAACATCAAATTCTGCAAAAAAGACATTCAGGAGTTTAAACCCGACGCTGTGATTTTGATTGATTATCCGGGATTTAATTTAAGAGTCGCCGAATTCGTCAAAAACCTAGGCATAAAGGTGTATTATTATATCTCACCTCAAATCTGGGCTTGGAAAACCGGGCGTGTGCACACCATCAAAAAATTTGTGGATCAGATGTTTGTGATCCTTCCTTTTGAGAAGGATTTTTATGCGAAATACGATTACGAAGTCGATTTTGTGGGACATCCTTTGCTCGATGCTTTGAAGGATTTACCTGAGTTTACCACCGAAAAATTCAAATCTGAAAACAATCTGGACGACCGAAAAATCATCGCGATTCTTCCCGGAAGCCGTAAACAGGAAATCAAGGTGAAACTTCCGATTATGCTTTCGGTTGCGAAAGATTTTCCCGAATACCAGTTTGTCGTGGCAGGCGCTCCTTCGCAGGAAGAAAGTTTTTATCGCGAAATCGCCGGCAAGGATCTGAAAATCGTTTTCGGCAAGACCTATGATTTGTTGCGAAGTGCCGAAGCCGCTTTGGTGACATCGGGAACTGCAACTTTGGAAACGGCTTTGCTCAATACACCCGAAGTGGTTTGCTACAAAGGAAGCCGGATTTCTTACGAAATCGGCAAAAGAGTAGTGAAATACATCGATTATATTTCTTTGGTCAATTTAATTATGAATAGAGAAGTTGTCAAGGAATTGATTCAAAGCGAATTAAATACAAAAAATCTGAAATCCGAACTTTCAAAAATTCTGAAAGAACCGAAACGCTCTGAAATTTTGAAGGATTACAATGATTTGCGCGAAAAGTTAGGCGGAGAAGGCGCTTCGGAGCGTACGGCAGAGTTGATTATAAAAGATTTAGAAGAATAATTATTTCCGCAAAGTCTGTAAATGATTTTTGCCATGATATTTCAGTATTAAATTCTAAATTCATTTCTATTTACTAAAGATTTCCTTGATTAACCTTTCATTAACGAAAATCAGCATTTAATTTTTTTAAAATTGCACCGAAACTTTTTAACAATGAAATTCAACCAACTGTGGCTTTTTTTATTTAGCTTTTTGCTCTCAATTTCAATTTTTGCACAAGATAGAATCAATATTAAAGGAACGGCTGTTGATGAAATTCTCCAATTGCCGGTCGAAGAAGCGACGGTTTATCTTTCCTTGAAAAAAGATTCAACCGTTGTGGATTATTCGCTTACTGATTTAGAAGGAAACTTTAACCTTCAAGTCAGAAAAATCAACGAACCTGTGTTTTTTATTGTTTCAGATGAGTTGAATGGTGAATTTACTCGTGAATTTGAATCTCTTACCGAGGATTTGGATTTAGGCGAAATACAATTGATAAACAGAGTTGATTTAGAGGGAGTTGTCATCACGGGAGCTCCGCCGATTCGAATCAAAACCGATACACTCGAATTCAACGCTTCTTCGTTTAAAGTTCGTCCAGATGCCAATGTGGAAGGACTTCTAAAACAACTGCCAGGCGTGGAGGTGGATGAAGAAGGAAAAATCACTGTCAATGGTAAAGAAGTGAATCAGATTCTTGTCAACGGGAAACCTTTTTTTGATAAAGATGGTAAAATCGCACTTCAGAATTTACCGGCCAATATCATCAACAAAGTTCAAGTAACCGACACCAAAACCAAAAAAGAAGAAATATCTGGCGATAAAGCAAGCGGAAATAGTGCGAGCATTAACCTCACGATTGATGAAGATAAAAACAAGGGTTTTATGCTCAAAGCCATGGCGGGTTATGGGACCGATGAGCGATATGAAAGTAGTATGATGCTCAATTATTTCAAAGGAAATTCAAGGCTGAGTATTTTGGGATCGTCCAATAATATCAATTCGGTTGGATTTTCGATGAACGATATTTTTGATAATATGTCGGGCGGCAGAAGTAGAACTGTACGCATGAGCGATTCTGGGTCTTTTAATATCAATGGAATTAATTTCGGTGGGTCGGGCAATGGGATTACCCAATCGCACGTAGGCGGACTGAATTATTCGGATTCTTGGGCAGAGGAGGACATTGAATTCAATGGAAGTTATTTTTATACTGGCTCGGATACCCGAAACAATAATCGGACGATTCGCCAAAACTTACTTCCCAACAATACATTTACGACCGAATCGAATTCAACCTCCCGCGATCAATCATTCAATCATAATTTCAATACCAATTTCGAAGTGAAAATTGATTCGACTTCCAGAGTTTGGGTGGAACCGACTTTCGCTTACAATAAAACCAAATCGGAACGGGTTTTTGATCAATTCTCTACCAACGAATTGGGAGAACTTCTCAATGAAAGCAATGGAACAACCCAGGATGAACAAGTAAAACAAAGTTTCAGCAATAGCATTAATTATTTCAAATCCTTTGCAAATAAATCAAGATTAAATCTCGAGTTTTCCAACCGAAGCTCAAGAGATAAAGCAGATGGACAAAATGTTTCAAACACCTATTTTTATCAATCTGGAGAGGCAGACGACATAAGAAATCAATACAAAAAAGACCGAAACAAAGAAGACGAATTCAGTTTTAATCTCGAATATGAAATCCCCATCTTGGATTCGGCCAATCTCGGAATTGGAGTAGATTATACCCTAAGAAACAAAGAAGACCTGACGCATACCTATGATTACGATGAATTTCATCAAGACTATGCTTTGCTAAATGAAATTCTGAGTTTTGAGATTTCCTCCGAGTTCGATAATGTAAATCCTTATGCTATTTATAAAATCCGTAAAAACAAATTTAATATTTCCCTCACCGGAGGAGTGAATTTCCTTTCTCAAAAAAACAGAGGACATTATCTATCAGACGATTATTTCCTCAAACAAGAGTTTATTTTGCCTTCGGTTTCAGCCAATGCCAACTATCGTTTTGCTCGAGGTAAATCCATTTATGTAAATTATAATTATCAAGTCAATACGCCTTCGGCGCAACAGCTTCTACCCATTGAAAACCTTTCCGACCCTTTGAATATTTTCGTTGGAAACCCGGATTTGAAACCAATTCGAACGCATAATATTTATTTTGGATTCAATAATTTTAACTTCCAAGCACGAACGGGGTATAATATCTATTTCGGAGGGAATTTCACAGAAACCGGAATTACGGGATACCGAGAAATCAGTGAAGACTTTGTGACGACTTCTACCTACCGAAATGTAAACGGGAACTACAATCTTTGGGCAGGTATTAATGGAAATAAATCCTTTACCAAAGGCATCAGTAAATTCCGTTTGAGCGGGGGAATTGGCATCAACCATTCAGCCAACAAAGGTTTCGTGGACGGAGAAGAGTATTTTTCTAAAATTTACAGCATTTCACCACGCGTGAATTTCAATTGGGAACTTGGAACTGTTTTGACAGTCAATCCAAGTTATAATCTGAGGTATCAGTTTTCTGATTATGAAAATTACCGAGTGAACAGTTCTACCAATGTCGTACATACTTTCAAGTTGACCACAACGAATTATTGGCCGAAAAACTTTGTCTTCGGAAACGATTTTAGTTACACATACAACTCCAACATCGCAGACGGATTTAAAAAAGATTTCTTTCTTTGGAATACCAGTCTGGGGTATAATTTCCTGAACGATCAACTAAATTTCAAAGTCAAAGTTTACGATATCCTCAATCAGAATACAGGCGATAGGAGAACCGTTGCGGATACATATATTTCCGATGTTCAAAACGATGTACTCAAACGATACGTCATGTTCTCTTTAGGATTCAAACTTGACAAGTTTGGAGGAAGTGATAGACGGCAGGGTAGAGGTTCGCGCATGAGAGTTTGGGATTGATTTAGAATACTCCCAGCACAAAGCGCAAAAATTCAAAAATAGTTTTTAAATTTGCTCCTTGACGATTTAGTTATGGCAGAAAAAACATTCAGAGAAGTCATTGCAGAAGCAATGAGTGAAGAAATGAGAAGAGACCCTTCAGTTTATCTGATGGGTGAAGAAGTGGCGGAATACAACGGAGCGTACAAAGCTTCCAAAGGTATGCTGGACGAATTCGGACCGGAACGCGTAATTGATACACCGATTGCCGAAGGTGGATTTTCTGGTATCGCAGTAGGCTCAGCAATGAACGGCTGTCGCCCGATTGTCGAGTACATGACATTTAACTTCTCGCTTGTGGCCATTGACCAAATCATTAACAATGCCGCAAAAATGTATCAAATGTCGGGCGGGCAATGGAATGTTCCCATCGTCTTCCGCGGACCAACTGGTTCGGCAGGACAATTGGGTGCAACGCACTCCCAATCTTTTGATAATTGGTACGCCAATACACCCGGACTCAAAGTGGTAGTTCCATCCAATCCCTATGACGCAAAAGGATTATTGAAATCCGCAATTCGTGACAACGATCCCGTGATTTTTATGGAATCCGAACAGATGTATGGAGATAAAATGGAAATCCCAGAAGATGAATATTTAATCCCAATCGGGGTGGCGGACATCAAAAAAGATGGAACCGATTTGACCATTGTTTCCTATGGGAAAATCATGAAAAATGCTTTGGCAGCTGCCGAACAATTGGAGAAAGAAGGCATCAGCGCAGAAGTCATCGACCTGAGAACTTTGCGTCCGTTGGATTATGACACCATTATCAATTCGGTAAAGAAAACCAACCGATTGGTAATTTTAGAAGAATCATGGCCTTATGGCTCTATTTCGACGGAAATTTCCTATATGGTTCAACAAAAAGCTTTTGATTACTTAGATGCACCAATCAAAAGAATCACTGCTCCCGATATTTCAGCGCCTTATTCGGCTGAACTTTTCAAAGAATGGTTTCCGAGTGTGGACGAAGTGGTGGACGCAGCAAAATCGGTCGCTTACAAAAAATAAACAATTAAATATGTTAAACATAGAAACCTTCCTGAATTCGGAAGGTTTTTTTGTGGATATTTGCTAAATATTTTATGACTATCAACCGGCTTATTATTTATCTTTTACCATTGATTTGTGGATCTTTGGTAGCGCAAGTAAAGGTTTCGGGCAAGCTCACCGATGCTGAAACGCAAAGACCTATTGCTTACGCTGATTTGTATTTGCCAAATGCGCAAATCTTCACCACTTCTAACACCGATGGAAGTTTTTATCTGGAATCCGAAATTCAGGACTCCATTCTCGAAATTTCTGCCAATGGATATGAATTTATAGAACTGGAATTAAGGCAAAGGATTAATTATAATTTAAATATCAATCTTACCCCCCTTGATTTAAGCGAAAACTCTACCGTTTCATTGAACGAAGCTACACTTACAGCACGAACAAAGAAGTATAAAACCAAAAAAGAAAATCCGGCGTATGCCATCATGCTCGAAGTCTGGGCGAGAAAAAGAAACAACGGACTAAGAAACGTTCCCCAATATGAATACGAGGAATACGAAAAATTGCAGTTCGACCTGAACAATGTGGACAGCGCCCTCACAAAAAATCGGATTTTCAAGGATATGGAATTTATTTTTGAGAAAATCGATACTTCCGAAATCACCGGAAAAGCCTATCTCCCGGCATTTTTCAACGAATCCATTTACAAAGTGTATGGTAAAAATTTACCCACAAAGAAGGAAAGAAAAGATTTATTAGCCAATAAAAGTTCCGGATTTGATGACAACGAAATCGTAGGCCAAACCCTGAAAAATCTTTACAAAGAATTCAATATTTACGACAATCGACTTAATTTCTTCAATATCAATTTCGTAAGTCCCATTGCACGCGACGGATTTTCGGTTTATGAATACGAACTTTCCGACACTATCAACATCGACGGAATTGATTGTTACCGAATTAAATACTATCCAAAAAGAGACGGCGGACATACGTTCAAAGGCGATTTTTACATCAGTATGAAAGAATACGCCGTGAAGGAAATCGATATGCAAAGCACCAAAAACATCGATGTGAATTTTGTGCGGGATATCTTTGTGAGCCAACAATTTGACGTGAAAAACGATTCGGTTTTCTTATTGAAACGCGAATATATTTTATTGGATATGAGTCTTTTGAATAAGAAAGAAAGTTCAAAAGGTTTGTTTGCGCACCGAACGGTTTCTTACAAAGATTTCAATTTTGAAAAACCGCATCCGGACGAATTTTACAACGAAAGAAATCACGATCCTTATACTTCGGGCGCTTTTGAGAAAAATGATTTGTATTGGGCAAACGCCCGCCACGAAAGACTTTCCCGAAACGAAGATGGGATTTATGAAATGCTCGACAGTCTTCAGCAAGTGCCTCGTTTCAAGCGAATTGTGAAATCGGTAGAAATTCTCGGCTCGGGTTATTGGCAAGTTTGGAATGCCATCGACATTGGAAATTTATATTCTTCATTTGGATACAACGATATTGAAGGTTTCCGTTTACGTGCCGGCGCACGAACTTATTTTTCACAAAACGATATGTGGCGAATTGCCGGATATCTTGCTTACGGATTCAGGGATCATCAGTTTAAATACGGTGCTGAAGCAAGGTTTATGTTCAATAAATTCAACCGCTTCCAAATTGGAATTGGAACCAAACGCGATATTGAACAATTGGGCGTTCAACTCACCACTTCCGACGGGATTATGACCAGAAGTTTTGCATCTTCCTCGATCATCGGACAAGGAAGCAATGACAAACTCAGCCATATCAACAAGACGAATATTTACACTTCGATTGATCCTTGGAAAAATTTCACCGTGCGGATTGATGGAAATTATCAGACCACACGCGCCGGCGATCCGGCCTTGTTCAACATCGGTTACATCAACGAAAAAGGCTACCGTGAAGAACATCTAATCGATACCCATCTAAGTCTGTCATTGATTGCCCGCCCCGGTGCTAAATTTTCCCGATACGGAATCGATCGCTACGAACACAGCACTTTGGCGCCGACCATTATGTTGCGCTATACCAAAGGTTTCAGCGGACTATTTAACAGTCAGTTCAATTACGACAAACTCCAGTTTTTATTCAGCAAACCTATTCTGATTGGTTCTTTGGGTAGAAGTGATTTGACGGTCGAAGCGGGAAAAATCTTTCAAGGTGTACCGCTTTCTTTGCTAAGTGTAATTCCCGGAAATGAAAGCTATGGGCAGATTCCTGGCATCTTTTCTCAATTGGATTATTATGAATTCGTCACCGATTCCTATGCGACTTTTATTCTCGATCATCATTTCAACGGATGGATTTTCAATAAAATCCCTTTAATCAAGAAGTTGAAAATCAGAGAAATAGGATTTATCAGAGCGGCTTGGGGCGATATCTCAAAGGAAAGTTTGGAGATGAACCGTTCGGACATTGAATATTTGGCGCCAAATGATAAAATTTATTTCGAATACGGATTTGGGATCGAGAACATCGGAATCGGGAATTTCCGTCCGTTCCGAATTGATTTTAACTGGCGTGGAAATTATCTGGAACTGCCCGATGCGCGAAAATTCGGCGTTACGGTTGGGATGGGACTTTCATTTTAAATTAATTCAAATCAATTGGAAACAGATTTCGAGAAGAAATCAAAGAATTCCATTGACTTAATGAAAGATAAAAATCAAATTTCTTTTCAAATAAACGGAATATGCTATATTTGCTGATTGTTAAAATTTTTATAAAATGCATAATGTCTATGAATTTAAATTTGAGTTAAGACATTATCTAACAATTAAAAACAATTAAAATTATACAGATGGAACAACTCTCTTTATGGATTCCGGTAATTCTCGCTATTGTAGGATTATTGATGATGGTATCCAAATTCATGTGGGTAAAAAAGCAGGATGCGGGGAATGAAAGAATGCAAGGACTTGCAAAGAACATTCAGGAAGGAGCATTGGCTTTCTTGTCGGCTGAATATCGTTTATTGCTAATTTTCGTAATCGTTGCATCTGCAGCTTTGTTTGGTATTTCTACGATTGTAGATACCACAAGTTGGTTGATTGTTCCGGCTTTTATCATCGGTGCGATTTTCTCAGCTTTTGCGGGTAACATCGGGATGAGAGTAGCGACTGCAGCAAACGTAAGAACTACTCAGGCGGCTCGAACAAGTTTACCAAAAGCCCTTAACGTATCTTTTTCGGGAGGAACCGTGATGGGACTTGGAGTTGCAGGATTGGCCGTATTGGGTCTTTCTTTGTTTTTTATCTTTTTTGTAAATCATTTCGTAACAGGTGGAAGACCTTTTTACGAAGAAATGACCATTGCGCTCGAAGCACTTGCCGGATTCTCTCTTGGGGCTGAGTCAATTGCACTTTTTGCCCGTGTGGGTGGAGGTATTTATACCAAAGCAGCCGACGTGGGAGCGGACTTAGTGGGGAAAGTTGAAGCAGGAATTCCGGAAGACGATCCAAGAAACCCTGCGACAATTGCAGACAACGTAGGAGATAACGTAGGAGATGTGGCCGGAATGGGAGCTGACTTATTTGGTTCTTATGTAGCAACTGTATTGGCATCCATGGTTTTGGGTAATTACATTATTAAAGATTATGTAACAGCAAATGGTACTGCATTTACCGATGAATTTGGGGGTATGGGGCCTATCGTGCTTCCAGTTATGATAGCTGGGGTAGGAATCATCGCATCGATCATTGGTACTTTCCTTGTAAAAGTAAAATCAGAAGATGCGAAAGAAAATAAAGTTCAGGCAGCCTTGAATTTAGGAAACTGGTCAGCGATTATTTTAACAGCTATTGCCGGTTTCTTTCTCATCAATTGGATGCTTCCAGAAACATTGTACATGGATTTCTTTGGGGAGGGAATTAGAGAAGTTTCCAGAATGAATATATTCTATGCGACTTTGATTGGTCTTGCCGTGGGAGGTTTGATTTCTGCATTTACTGAATACTATACTGGATTAGGTAAAAAGCCAGTTTTAAATATTGTGAAAAATTCATCCACTGGAGCCGCTACCAATATCATTGCAGGATTAGCTACCGGAATGATTTCAACTTTTTCATCTGTACTTTTATTTGCATTTGCAATTTGGGGATCTTATGAATTGGCAGGTTTCTACGGAGTGGCTATAGCAGCTTCTGCGATGATGGCAACTACTGCGATGCAATTGGCAATTGATGCTTTCGGACCGATTGCAGATAACGCAGGAGGAATCGCAGAAATGAGTGAGCTTCCAAAAGAAGTTCGTGAGAAAACAGATATCCTTGACTCAGTTGGAAACACAACAGCTGCAGTAGGAAAAGGATTTGCAATTGCTTCTGCAGCTTTGACTGCACTTGCATTGTTTGCAGCTTATGTAACCTTTACTGGAATCGATGGAATCAATATTTTCAAAGCCAAAACATTGGCCGCTTTGTTCATCGGGGGTATGATCCCTGTAGTATTCTCCGCATTGGCGATGCAATCCGTTGGGAAAGCAGCGATGGCGATGGTGGAAGAAGTTCGTCGTCAGTTCCGAGAAATTCCCGGAATTATGGAAGGAACCGGAACACCGGAATATGGTAAATGTGTGGAAATTTCAACCAAAGCAGCCTTAAGAGAAATGATGTTGCCCGGTGCTTTGACCATTATTACACCCATTATCATCGGATTTGTGATGGGAGCCGAGGCCTTAGGTGCCTATATGGCTGGAGTTACCGTTTCGGGTGTACTTTGGGCCATCTTCCAAAACAACGCCGGAGGTGCTTGGGACAATGCGAAAAAATCTTTCGAAGCTGGAGTGGAAATCAACGGGGAAATGACATACAAAGGTTCTGAAGCTCATAAAGCAGCAGTAACCGGTGATACTGTAGGAGATCCATTCAAAGACACTTCAGGACCATCCATGAATATTCTGATCAAATTGACTTGTTTGATTGGATTGGTAATCGCTCCGATTTTGGGTGGACATACTTCAGGAAATTCAGATGCTTTGGTGCAAACGGAAGTAGAGGAAACTTCTGGAAATGTATATGTAGAAGCTTTGGATGCAGAAGGGAATTTCATTTATAATTTAGGAGAAACTACAGAAATTACATTGCCATCAGGTCTGATTTTGAATGTAGGTTCTTATTCAAGCGAATCTAAATTGTTCCGATTTATTTCAAATTCAGCCAATGCAAAAGTCGATAGATGGGTTTCGCTCGACAGAGTTCATTTCAAAACCAATTCTTCTGATTTATTGGACGAATCAAAAGAACAATTGTCAAATATCGCTACCATGATGGCGGAATTTCCAGATGCCAAAATTAAAATTGGAGGATATACCGACAATACCGGTGCAGAAGAAGTAAATCTTAATGTATCGACCGAGCGTGCAAACATGGTGAAATCAGCTCTTTCTAAATTGGGAGTTGAGGAAAGCAGAATGCAGGCCGAAGGCTATGGCGCACAACATTTCGTTTGTGAAGCCAACGATACCGATATTTGCAAAGCTAAAAACCGAAGAGTGGACATTAAAGTAGTTTCCCAATAATCAGGAAACTTCAAAATAAACAAAAGCAGTCCAAAAAGGGCTGCTTTTTTGGCTTAAACCTGTAATTATCGACGTGGAAAATCACAAATGAGACTAATAAAAATCTATACCGACTCATTCAAAGGACTTTCAGCCGAAAGTTGGATGTTGGCAGTGGTGATGCTGATCAACCGCTCGGGCTCCATGGTGCTTCCTTTTCTTGGCATTTACATGACCGATCATCTGGGATTTAGTCTCAAAAATACGGGTTTGGTATTGAGCTTTTATGGAATTGGATCGGTTCTCGGATCTTGGCTCGGAGGGATGATTACCGATAAAATCGGAGAGTTTAAAGTCCAATCGGCAGCCTTGCTTCTGAGCGTTCCTTTGTTTTGTATTATTCCAATTTTCAAATCCGAAGCAAGTTTGGCTCTAATCATTCTGCTTCAAAGTACCATAAGCGAAGCTTTTCGTCCGGCCAACTCGGTGGCAATTACGCGTTATGCCAAAAAAGGAAATATCACACGTTCTTTTTCGCTGAATCGGATGGCGGTAAATTTGGGGTTTTCAATCGGGCCGGCACTCGGTGGAATTCTTTCGGCGATTTCCTATAATTTTTTATTCTTTTCCAATGCACTCGCGGCACTTATTGCCGGAATTACCTATATCTGGTTTTTTCGAAATAGAGAACATCGAAACAAAGAAATACCAAGCCAAGAGCCCGAAATCCTATCCCTTTCGCCTTATCGGGATAGGAAATTTATACTATTTTCCTTTTTCTGTCTGATTTTCTCGGTTTGTTTCTTTCAACTTCTCAACACACTTCCATTGTTTTATAAAGAAGCAGCCGGTTTGTCGCAAAAAACAATAGGCTACATTTTGGGCTATAGCGGACTGATTATCGTTATTATGGAAATGCTATTGGTTCAGATAGCTGATAAAAAGTTCAGACTACGTTTTACGGTTTTCCTCGGAACTTTTCTTTGTGGAATCTCCTTCGCACTACTTGGATTTAGCACACAGCTCATCGTATTGTTTATTTCGATGACGATTTTATGTGTAGGCGAAATCTGGACTTTGCCTTTTATGTCCACAGTTACAGCACTGCGTTCTGGTGCCAACAACAAAGGAGCTTATATGGGGCTTTTGGGAATTGGATTTTCATTGGCCTTTATTATTACTCCACCTTTGGGAACTTATATTGCACAGGAATTCGGTTTTTCCGCTTTGTGGATGGGAACAGGTGTGCTTTTGACCCTTACGGCGATTGGGTTTTATTACACGATTCCTTGGATGTTGGGCGATAAACAAAACGAGTCCGATATGGAATAATGAAATCCAAATGAATGTTTTGAGCTGATTTATAAATAATTATTTCCTAATGAGGTTTTTTCGTAATTTTGCAGATTCAATAAAAAGGATATGACAAAAGACGGAAAAATGGAATTGATGGCACCCGCGGGGAATTTTGAATCGCTTCAGGCGGCCCTTGACAATGGAGCGGATTCGGTTTATTTTGGAGTGGAGCAATTGAATATGCGAGCACGTGCTTCCATCAACTTTACCATAGATGACCTTCCCGAAATTTCCAGACGTTGTAAAGAATTAGACGTTAGAACTTATTTGACGTTGAATACCATTATTTATGACCATGACCTTTCTGTCATCAAAACTCTGATGGATAAGGCCAAGGAAGCGGAAATCACAGCTGTGATTGCGATGGATCAAGCAGTGATAGCTTATGCGCGTCAAATCGGAATGGAGGTTCATATTTCTACTCAAATCAACGTGACAAACATTGAAACAGTTCGTTTCTATGCGATGTTTGCCGATACCATTGTTTTAAGTCGGGAATTGAGTTTGAGCCAAGTCAAAAAAATAACAGATTTAATTAAAAAAGAAAATATTTGTGGCCCTTCCGGAAATTTGGTGGAAATAGAAATTTTTGGGCACGGTGCACTTTGTATGGCAGTTTCCGGGAAATGTTATTTGAGTTTGCACTCACATAATTCATCAGCTAACCGAGGTGCTTGTAAACAAAACTGCAGAAAGAAATATACAGTTATCGATCAGGAATCTGGATTTGAAATTGAATTGGACAACGAATACATGATGTCACCGAAAGATCTTTGTACCATTGATTTTCTAGATCAAATAGTAGATGCTGGTATCAAAGTGCTGAAAATCGAAGGGCGTGGCCGTGCGCCGGAATACGTAGCCACCGTCATCCGCTGTTACCGAGAAGCTATCGACTCTATCGCTGATGGAACTTATTCCAAAGAAAAAACAGATTACTGGATGAATTTACTTCAAACCGTTTACAATCGAGGTTTCTGGAATGGATATTATCTGGGACAAAAATTAGGCGAATGGTCGCCTGCCAATGGCTCTATGGCCACTCAAAAGAAAGTTTACATAGGAAAAGGAAAACATTTCTTTCCCAAAACCAGTATTGGACAGTTCCAGATTGAGGCGTATGATTTGAAAGTGGGCGATAAAATCCTTGTCACAGGGCCAACAACCGGCGCTAAAGAAACTATAATTTCTTCTATGATGGTCGAAGACTTGGTTTCAGATTCGGCTACAAAAGGAGATAATATTACCATTCCGATTGATTTTAGAATTCGCCCTTCCGATAAATTATATAAATTAGTCAAAACTGAATTTGCGGAAGCGTAAAATAGAAGGAAAGTAAAGGGTTTGAGTGTTAGTTAGAATGAAAAAACTTGATGCCTTAAACCAGAAGCTTTAAACTTTGCACTTAATGGTTATCATAACTTTACAAAGGGACAAATGTATTGGCTGCAATTATTGCGCTGAGCTGGCACCGGAGAAATTCCGTATGTCCAAGAAAGACGGTAAATCCGTTTTGTTGAGATCGGTTGATAAGAAAGGCTTTTACACTTTAAAGGATCCCGACCACAGTATCTTCGAGGATTGTGAACGCGCCGCCAAAGCTTGTCCGGTAAACATAATTTCGGTGAAGGAAACATGAATAAATCCCAACTCAGAGCGCTTTATAAATCCAAAAGAATTCGGCTTTCTGAAGTTGAAATACAGGAATTCAGCCAAAAAATTCTTCAGAAGCTGATATCAATGCCGATTTGGGAGAAATCCGTTTTTCATGTATTTGTTCCAATTGTGCAGAACCACGAAGTCAATACTTTTCCTATTATCGAATATCTTCATGAGCACGGAAAAACAGTCCTCGTGCCCAAAGTTGAAGGAGAAAAAATGCATTCTTGCTTGATAAATGCTGATGCGGAATGGACAATTGGGAAGTTCAATGTGCCTGAGCCTTTGGAATGCCTCAAAACAGATTTGCCTATTGATGTAATTCTCATGCCAATGCTTGTTTGTGATCTTTCCGGAAACCGGATTGGGTACGGAGGCGGCTATTATGATCGGTTTTTGGGCGATATAAATTATCCGATTTTGAAACTGGGATTGAACTTTTTTCCTCCCATAAATCAAGAATTTGAGATTTTCACTCAGGACGTCCCATTGGATTATTGCGTGACACCTGAAGAAATTGTATCATTTTCTACTTGAGGGGTACTAAGGTCGTTGAAGTAGAAAATAAATTCATGTTTGAACTTTTTGGGTTCCTTTTTCAAAATATATTGAGCCGTTTTCTGAAGAGAGTCAATGAGCTTTTTGTCCTGAGAAAAATAGCGAACACTATAATCTACTAATTTAACTGAATCCGGGCGTAGCGAATCTTTTTTGTTGAGTCTAAGGTTTCCAATTTCTACAAAATGGACTCTTAGAGAATCCAATTCACTCAAAATAGTCCGAATTTCCACCGAATCATTCTTCAAGAAATAACTCTGCATCTGAGGATAAAGAATTTCTCTAAGTAAACTATCGTTTGGATTGGAGGAGTACAAAGAACTGAGCTCATATACTTCTGTCAATTTCTGTCGTGTGATAAAATTCACAGAAGCCAGTGAATCCATTCGGGATACCGCTGTGGACTGATTTTTATAGGTTTTAATGACTTCAGGGTCATGATTCCCCTGAAAAGTCGTTTCATTTTTACATGAACTAACGAAAAAACCAAAGCCCAGAATTAGGATTATTAAGAGTTTAACTTTCATCTGAGTGGATTTTAAATTTAATTTTCACAATTTTTCCGCTTTTCCTTTCCGCTTCAATTAGCGTGAAATTCTTTAACGAACTTGTAGGCAGGGATACTAAATTGATGTATTGCTTTTTGCTCAATACCTCTACCCCAAAGTACTCATTATCATATACTTGATAAATCAATGCGTCGTCTGCAATCATCTCATCGAGCATTTTAATCCGTTCCTTTACGCTTTGCGAAGATTTGGAATAATGCCGAAGCATCACTTTGTAATCATCGGGTTCGAGTCGGATGGTTTCCATGCCCTGATAATGGTGCAGGTTAATTTTAAATGTGTCTTGTTTATAATAAGTTGATTTGACGGTCATCAATAAGGTGTCTTCTTTAGAAGCAAATTCTATGCAACCCTTTTCAGTAAAAAGCTCAAGAGGCGTAAAATTTTTACGCGCAATTGTGATTTCAATCGGTTCGGTAATCATGGAATTTCGGTCGGAATCCACAAAGCAAAAAGCATAAGTTTTCTGATAAATAAACGCAAAATAGGCTCCTGTGCTGAGCAATCCGATGGCCAAAAGGCTGAAAATTAAAACCGGAACCAATCGGGATTTCTTTTTAGGAGGTGGATTTTGAGGCTTCTCTTCTTCTTTCTGCACCGGTTCTGAAATTTCGGGCTGAATTTCAGGTTCAACCTTAACTTCCTTTTCTTCGCCAGGTGTTGATTCCATCTGATGATGTTGCACAAATTCCGACCAGCCCGAATAGCCGGCGTACTGGGCGAGGATATTGAGCATGTCAATTCGAGGAAGCTTTTTAAATTCAGATTTAAAATATGTATAAAACCATTTTTCGCTGAGAGTTGATTTAGTTTTCGCAAAAACATCTTCCTGAAAATTGACGATGTCTTGCCCTTTCCAATCGGAAATTTCAGGTGAAGCTGCTGAATTTGACTCGAAAAAACGCTTCGTAACGTCTTTTTTTAATAAATCAAACAAAACTATTTCAGATAATTTATTCAATTATTTAAGGTTTAATTAATTGATATGTAGCGTTTTGTAAATTGTAAATTAATTTACAAAGACATTACAACGCATTTTCAAAGCGTATAAGCAAAGCTAATGTACTTTTGACACAAATAAAAACCATTAAAAAAATTTTAATTATGAAAAAAGTATTTGTAAAAGGATTCGCTTTGTTAGCTGTAGTAGGATTGTCTTTCACTAACATCGCTTGTGAGCAAAAAGCTGACACTACAATCGAAGCTGCTGCTGATGAAGCTGTAGAAAACGCTGATGCAACTCTTGAGTCTGCAGAAGACGCTGTTGACGCTGCTATCACTGAAGGAGAAGAAGCTGGTGCTGAGGCATTGGACAATGCTGCTGAAGGTGTAGAAGCTGCTGCTGATGAAGTAGAAGCTGTTGCTGAAGAGATTGCTGAATAATTAGCGAAACCTTTATAAAACGCAAACCCTGTCTCGACTTAGTTGAGACAGGGTTTTTTATTTTCTGAAATCGAGAGATTGTTTAATTTTGTATCCCGATGAAAGCATTCAGAAAATTTGTTTCCATTCTTTGGAAATCTTGGTTTTTGTTTCTCACTTCTTTCTTTGTCCTAACCATTGGGGTTTTTTGGACATTTCCACTTTCACTTTCCTCTAAAACCTTTCCACTCGCCTATAAGGGAATTCGACTTTGGGCGTTATTGATTTTCTATGGCTCTGGTTTTCGATTGGATTATTCGCAACAAGGAAAACTGGATCCTGAGGCATCCTATATGTTTATTTCCAATCATACTTCTGTTCTCGATATCATGGTCATGGCAATCATTCATCCCCAGCATCCAATTGTGTTTGTCGGAAAGGAAGAGTTAGCCAAAATACCCATTTTTGGGACTATTTACCGTAGAATCTGTATAATGGTTAACCGTTCAGATGCCCGAAGTAAAACAAGAGTTGTAAAACTTGCCAAAGAAAAGATAAAAGAAGGAAACAGCATCGTCATCTTCCCAGAAGGAGGCGTTTCTGATGATCGAAATAAAGTTTTAGACCCATTCAAGGACGGAGCTTTCACGATTTCGATTTCAACTGATTTACCGATTGCGGTTTATGCTATCAAAGGCTTGAATGAAATGTTTCCTTTTTCATGGACGGAAGGCTATCCAGGGAAAGTCAAAGTGGAATTATTGGACATAATCCACACAAAAGAATTAAGTTTGAAAGATAAAGATGGAATCAAAGAAATTTGTCATCAAAAAATCTTTCAGGAATTAATTAAAGGATAAATATTGGCCATAATTGCATATACAGACGGTTCTTCACTTGGGAACCCGGGACCGGGTGGTTTCGGAGTGGTTCTAATTGAAACCGAAATGAAAGTAAAAAAAGAGTTCTCGCGCGGTTTTCGATTGACTACCAACAACCGAATGGAGCTCTTGGCGGTAATTTCAGCTTTGGAAAAGTTGAAAAAACCAAAATCCGAAATAACGATTTATACAGACTCCCGTTATGTATGTGATGCCGTAGATAAAAAATGGTTGTTTGGATGGGAGAAAAAGTCCTTTAAAGGGAAAAAGAATGAAGATTTATGGCGAAGGTTTTTGATTGCGTATCGAAGGCACATTGTTCATTTCCAGTGGGTAAAAGGCCATGCGGGAAACCTTCTGAACGAAAGAGCTGATGAACTTGCAGTAGCGGCGGCGAACGCTTCGGAGCTGGAAATTGATCAAGGTTTTGAAAATCAGGAAAAAGAAACCAACACCGGTTTATTTTAAATGCAGAATATTTGTATAGGTAATAAATTAAATAAATTCCATGAAAAATTATTTCATTTTGGCTTTTGTTGTCCTCATGACCATAACGGCATGTAGTGATAAAAAGAATTTTGCTCGTTTTGCAGGAACAATCGAGAATTCGAGCATCGACAGTATCTTTTTGGTGAGGAATGGAGAGGAAAAAACTTTTGTTCTTCAATTCGGAGAATTCAATGACACCCTGAAGATCAATGAATCAGGTTTCTATGAAATTCATATTGGAAGAAGAACAGCGCAAGTTTTCCTTTCTCCAGGCGATAGTTTATTTGTTTCAGCGGATATGAATGATTTCGAAAAAAGCATTGTTTTTGGAGGAAGCTCAGAAAAAGAAAATAATTTCTTAGCTCAAAAAAACTTGAGAATGAATGAGTTCCAATCCAATATGCGTGAGCTTTATTCCTCAGAACCAGCGGATTTCCAAAAAGAATTATTGGCATTTAAAGAGGAATTGGATCAACAACTAGAGGTCGAAGAACTTAATCCTGAATTTAAAAACCTGGAAAAAAAGAACAATTACTATTTTCAGCAAATTTTGCTTCTTCAATATCCGATGGCTTATAAATATTTTAATCGCAAAGAGCCTGAATTGCCGACCGATTTCATGAATGAAACCGAAACTATAAACTTGGATGATGAAGAGGAATTCCTTGCTATTCCGGCGTATCGCGAATTTTTAAAGTACAGCTACGGGGATCTTTTGGGAGAGTCGGAATCTCTTGAGGAAACCTTAAAATTATATAAATCGATTAACTCAGGGAAAATTAAAGATGCGATGATGGGCGAGGGGCTATTGAACCGAATGGAGTCTGCGCATCCGGATTCGCGTGCGTATATGGATTTTATTCGTGAAAATTCCAATGATAAGGAGCTGATAGAGATTGCTGAAGAAATCTTTGCGGAAGTAGAGAAATTATTGCCAGGAAGTCCTTCTCCTAAATTTAATTATCCGGACATCAACGGTAAAATGATTTCCTTGGATGACCTGAAAGGGAATTTGGTCTATGTAGATGTTTGGGCGACTTGGTGTGGGCCTTGCCTTCGTGAAATACCTTCATTGAAAGAATTACAAACCGACTATAGCGATAAAAACATTCAATTTGTAAGTATGTCCATAGACCCAAAAGAGGATTTTGGGAAATGGCAGAAAATGGTAAAGGATCGCGAATTGGAAGGTGTTCAATTGTTCTCAGATAAGGATTGGAAATCAGAATTTGTCCGTGAATACGGTATCAAAGGAATCCCGAGATTCATTTTGATTGATCAAAATGGAAATATATTGTTGGCCGATGCGCCGCGTCCTTCGGATCCTGAAATCCGAACTTTATTGGATAAACATTTATAATTTCATTCATTGAAACCTAACAGTGTTTTAAACCCTGTTAGGTTGATTACAGCAAAAATTCATCTAAGTTTTTGGGTGAAATAACAGAAGTCAATTCTACCGGATAATTAGCCAAAAAGGTCTTCGAAAATTTTGATTTCCCTTTTTTTGGATTCCATTTGAATTCAAAAGCATTGAATTTGGAATCCGACTCTTCGATCCAGTCAATTTCCTGTTGCTGATAGGTCCGCCAGAAATAATATCTTCCGGACCAATCATCGTATCGCAATTTCTTTATTCGCTCCGAAACCATGAAGTTCTCCCATAATGCCTCGATATCTTGCCGAAATTCAAGGGGTTTGAAATCTCCTATGATTGCATTTCGAATTCCATTGTCATAGAAATAAATTTTACGTGAAGTGCTGATTTCATTCCGAATGTTTCGGCTCAGTGGAAGTAAACGGAAAATGACATAGGTTTTTTCCAAAAGAGAAATGTATTCTTCTACTGTAGAACGATCTGCACGCACTAAATTTGCCAATTCATTATAGTTGACTTCTTGCCCAACCTGCAAAGCCAAAGCGAGTAAAATTTTATCTAATAGTTCCGGTTTTCTAATCCCTTTATGTTGTAATAAATCTTTATACAAATAACTTTTGCTCAATTCTTTCAGGATGTCTTCCTTTTCATTGGGATGCGTTATGACCTCCGGATACATTCCGTAAATCAAATAAGATGAAAGGTTTTTTTGATTTTCTAAATACCCAAAATGTTGATTCATTTCTTCCCAACTAAAAGGGAACAAATTAAATTCGCATTTCCTGCCGGTTAAAGGTTCATTTATTTCCTCATTTAAGCCAATCACCGAAGAGCCACTCGCCAGCACGCTAACATTGTCAATTCGATCATGAATAATTTTAAGTAAAATTCCAATGTTTTTGATGCGCTGTGCTTCATCTATAAAAATTCCTGTATGATCTCCGATGATTTGTCGAAGTTTTTTCTCTCCAGCATCTTCCAGTAAAACTCTGTCCTCCGGATCATCTCCATTCAAAAACAGATAGTTTCCCTTTTCTCTGCATAGCGAATGAATCAAAGTAGTTTTCCCTACTTGCCGCGGACCTGTTACCAAAATTACTTTCCCGGAATCCCATTTGGATATGAGATGATTCCTTAATTTCCTTTGAATGCTCATGCCTTGACTTTCCGCTAAAGTATAAAAACCCAGATTATAATCTACTATTTTTATGTAATTAATGGATTGTAATCTATTGATTTTATATAATTAATGGATTATAATCTTATAGAATTCAAAAAAATCCCGCTCTTTCGGGCGGGATTTACAAACGTTTTATGTGATTTAATTTATTTTACTTTTTCTACAATTGCTTTGAAAGCTTCCGGGTGATTCATAGCCAAATCGGCAAGAACTTTACGGTTCAATTCGATGTCTGACTTTTTAAGTGCACCCATAAATTGTGAATAAGACATTCCGTGAAGTCTAGCTCCCGCGTTGATTCTTTGAATCCACAAAGCACGGAAGTTTCTCTTTTTCTGACGACGGTCACGGTAAGCATAAACCAATCCTTTTTCAACCGCGTTTTTAGCTACGGTCCATACATTTTTTCTGCGTCCGAAGTAACCTTTGGCTAACTTCATCAACTTTTTTCTGCGCGCTCTTGACGCTACTGAATTTACTGATCTTGGCATAATTTTTAATTTTTTTGTGGTGGGCGGGCGATAATCGCCACTTGATTGAGCGCCAACACAGGGTTAAATATTTAATTTGTTTCAAGTTTGAAGTTCAAAGTTTAAAGTCTTCTTTGCATGCAATTTCTGACTAAAAATTCTTCCTTCTCACTAATTAATAAACCGGAGATTAAATTAGATTAATCTCAATTGTTGTTTCACGCTTTTCTCGTCAGAAGGATGAACTAATCCTGTCTGAGTCAAATTACGTTTTTGTTTGGTTTCCTTTTTTGTAAGGATGTGGCTTTTGTAAGCGTGTTTTCTTTTGATCTTACCTGTTCCGGTAAGTTTGAAGCGCTTTTTAGCCCCAGATTTTGTTTTTAATTTTGGCATAACTGTATGTTTTATAAAACGTTTGTTCCTTTTGCGAAATTCGAATGTCGAAATTCGAGTTTCGTATTATTTTTTCGGAGCCATCATCATGATCATCCGCTTTCCTTCTAATTTTGGGAGTTGTTCCACTTTGCCTACATCTTCCAATTCCTGAGCGAGTTTCAACAATAGAATTTCGCCTTGGTCTTTAAATATAATCGATCTACCCTTGAAAAACACATAGGCTTTCAATTTGGAACCTTCTTCCAGAAAACTTCTTGCATGACGCTTTTTGAATTCGTAATCATGATCGTCTGTTTGAGGTCCAAATCGAATTTCTTTAATCGTAACCTTTTGCTGCTTGGCTTTCAGTTCCTTTTCCTTCTTTTTCTGTTCGTAGAGGAATTTTTTATAATCCACAATACGACACACTGGTGGAACCGCTTTTTCGGTAATCATTACCAAATCCAAACCTGCATCCTCTGCCATCTGCAAAGCTTTGGCAATCGGATAAATTCCGGGCTCAATGCCCTCACCAACCACCCGAACTTCGGGAACGGTGATTTTCTGATTAATCTTGTGCTGATCTTCTTTGATCACTCGTGCGGGACGGCGTCCCCCACCTTTTCTTCTTATTGCGATAGTCTATATAATTTTAATTAACTTCTAATTCTTTGATAATCCGCTCTCTCAATTCTTCCATCGTCATTTCTCCCAAATCTTCACCTCCATGTTTTCTCACAGAAACCGTACCATTTTCAGCCTCTTTTTCTCCTACAATGAACATATAAGGGATTTTTTTCATCTCTGCATCGCGGATTTTTTTACCTGTTTTTTCGTTGCGATTATCAATCAGGCCGCGAATATCGGAATTTTCTAAGAATTTAGAAAGTTTTTCGCCATATTCTTGGTATTTCTCACTGATTGGCAGTATGATAAAGACATCGGGAGTTAACCATAGCGGAAAATTACCTCCGGTATGCTCAAGCAAAATTGCCACAAATCTCTCCATCGAACCAAATGGCGCGCGGTGAATCATCACTGGCGTATGTGGTTGATTGTCTGCGCCAATATAACTTAATTCAAATCGTTCAGGTAAATTATAATCGACTTGAATGGTTCCCAATTGCCATTTCCTGCCCAAAGCATCTTTCACCATGAAATCAAGTTTTGGCCCATAAAAAGCTGCTTCACCGTATTCCACGACAGTTTTTAATCCTTTTTCTTCGGCAGCCTGCATAATCGCATTTTCGGCTTTTTCCCAATTCTCATCGGAACCGATGTATTTTTCCTTATTGTCCGGATCGCGTAAAGAAACCTGGGTGACAAAGTCTTCAAACCCAAGGGAGCTGAATACATATAATACCAAATCAATCACATTTTTGAATTCGTCCAAAAGTTGATCCGGCGTACAGAACAAATGCGCGTCATCTTGTGTAAATCCACGAACTCGAGTTAAGCCATGTAATTCACCGCTTTGTTCGTATCGATACACTGTTCCAAATTCTGCATAACGCTTGGGCAAATCACGATAAGACCATTGCTCAGCTTTGTAAATTTCACAATGATGTGGACAGTTCATCGGTTTCAATAAAAACTCTTCGCCTTCGTTTGGCGTAAGAATGGGTTGGAAACTGTCGGCGCCGTATTTTGCATAATGTCCGGAAGTTACATACAGATCTTTGTGTCCGATGTGCGGTGAAATCACCATTTCATATCCGGCTTTTTGCTGGGCTTTCATCAGGAAATTTTCCAGTTTTTTTCTCAAAGCTGTACCTTTTGGCAGCCAAAGTGGCAATCCTTGTCCGACTTTTTCAGAAAAAGTAAAGAATCCAAGTTCTTTTCCTAATTTTCTATGGTCCCGTTTTTTGGCTTCTTCCAAAAGATTCAGGTATTCGGTTAAATCTTTTTGTTTCGGAAAAGAAATCCCGTACACACGCACCAATTGTTTGTTTTTTTCGTCTCCACGCCAATAAGCACCGGCGGCATTTAGGATTTTCACCGCTTTCACAATTCCCGTGCTTGGAATATGTCCACCACGGCATAAATCGGTGAAATTATCATGCGAACAGAAGGTGATTTCTCCGTCTTCAAGATTTTCAATCAGTTCGGTTTTGTATTCGTTTCCGGCGTATTCTTTCAAAGCATCGGCTTTGGAAACCGGATACAATTTAAATTCAGAATTTTTTCGTGCGTTTTCCAGTATCCTTTTTTCGATTTTCTCGAAATCTTTTTCCTGAAAACTTTCTTCCCCGAAATCTACGTCATAATAGAATCCGTTTTCGATTGCCGGCCCGATGGTTAGTTTGGCGTTTGGATAGAATTCCACAATTGCCTGTGCCAAAAGGTGGGCAGAAGAGTGCCAGAATGCTTTCTTTCCCAAATCATCATTCCACGTCAAAAGCTGAACGGTAGCGTCGGTGGTGATAGGAGTTGTGGTTTCTACCTGTTCGCCGTTTACCAATGCGGATATGACATTTCGAGCCAATCCTTCGCTGATGCTCAGGGCAATTCCCATCGGACTAATTCCGCTTTCATATTGCCTGATGCTCCCGTCCGGAAGTGTAATGTTGATCATTTTTAATTAATTTTTAAGTGCAAATTTACGAGTTTTAATGAGATTCATCATTTCATTTCAGCAAATTAATAAACTTCGTTAAATTTGAGAAATATGGAGAATATAAATTACATTTCGGCTGAAGAAGCGGTGAAATTGGTAAAATCCGGTGACCGTGTTTTTCTTCATGGAAGCGCAGCGACTCCGCTTCATGTTTTGAATACTTTATTGAAAAGAAAAGATGAAATTAAAGACGTAGAACTGGTTTCCATCAGTATGTTTGGTGACATTGAATGGAAGGAGCCGGGCGTGACGGATAGTTTTTATTTGAATTCTTTGTTTGTTTCCACCAACATTCGTGAATGGGCCAATAGTTCCCGTGGCCGATATGTTCCTATTTTTCTGAGCGAAATTCCGCTTTTGTTTTCCAGAGGTTATCTTCCGTTGGATGTGGCCATCGTTCATGTTTCGCCACCTGATAGTCAGGGATTTTGTAGTTTGGGCACTTCGGTGGACGCAGCCTGGGCGGCGGTTCGTCACGCCAAATTGGTGATTGCGCAAGTCAATCCCAAAATGCCGAGAACCTTGGGAGATTCGCCGGTTCATAGTTCTAAATTCGATGCGATGGTTTGGCATGAAACCGAACTGCCGGCGGTGGATTATGGAAGTAAAATCAATGATACGATCCAGAAGATTGGGGAGAATGTGGCTGGATTGATTGAGGACGGATCTACTTTACAAGCCGGAATTGGTGCGATTCCCGATGCGGTTTTGAGCTGTCTGGGCAATCACAAAGATTTGGGGATTCATACCGAAATGTTTTCCGATGGCGTGGTGCCGCTCATCGAGTCGGGTGTGATTAATAATGAAAAGAAAAATGTTTTGCGTGGTAAAACGGTGACTTCTTTTGTGGCGGGAACCAAGCGCGTCTATGATTTTGTGAATGATAATCCAAGTATGTCGTTTATGAATGTTTCTTTGGTAAATGATTCGGGTACGATTCGTCAGAATCCGAGGGTAGTTGCAATCAATAGTGCAATTGAAGTGGATCTAACCGGACAAATCTGCTCGGATTCCATCGGTACTTATCAATATTCGGGAATCGGAGGTCAGATGGATTTTATGCGGGGTGCAGCACTTTCCGAAGGCGGAAAACCGATCATTGCGATTCCATCGGTTACCAATAAAGGAATTTCGCGGATTACGCCGTTTTTGAAAGAAGGCGCCGGTGTGGTGACGACGCGAGGTCATGCGCATTACATTGTCACAGAATATGGTGTGGTGAGTTTGTATGGAAAAAACCTGGAGCAACGATCGAAACTTTTGATTTCCATAGCCCATCCGGATCATCGGGAAGCTCTGGAAAAAGCGCATTTTGAGCGGTTTGGGTAGGGAGAGTTGATTTAACTAATTGAATTGTTTTAGCAGGGTTGATAATAATTGTTTATTCGGGAGAAGAAAAAAGATTTTGATCTATTTTGGATAACTTTATACAGGCTTTTTTGTTTTTGTCACCATAGTTCGTAAAGATTTTTTCTTCATTCTGGAAGCTATTTTTCAAAGTGCGGATTTTCTGTTACTTCTGAAAATGAAAGAACGCCATTTTCTAAGTGTGTCTAATGAAGCCACTTGAATTTTATACGTAAAACACTGATTTTTTATCAACTAATTAGCATTTCGGGTACATGATAATTTTGAATTAACTTATTTTAATTCAATGATATATGTTTTTATATGCTTTAGGATTGGCCCCTTAAATCCTCGAAATTTATACATATTACAAAATGCAAATTTCAAATTCTCTGCAGTAACCACGCTTCCATTGGCGGAAGCTTCGTTTCCGTGGGTGATGATGGCGTCCAAATTAAGCTCTGTTACATTCCACAAGGGATTATCCGATAATCTTTTTTCAAGTTCCTGTTTGTTTGTAATCGTATGGTTTCCTATAATTTCCCAATGCACATCATCTGCAATATTTTCTATTACAAAGGCGCTGTCACCTTGGGCCAAAGCAATGTGAAGCTGTTTTAAGAATTCTTTTTTTGGCGCATTTCCACAATCAGTTTTTATATTTATTGTAGCCATACTCTCTGTTGATATGATTATTTTAAATTCAATTGCCAGGACACTCCAAAGCGATCAATAATCCAACCAAACTTTTGACTAAATCCGTAATTATCAAGAGGCATGGTCACTTCTCCGTTTTCGGAAAGTTTCGAAAAGAGCCTTTCAATTTCTTCTTCGTCTTCGCATTCCACATAGTTGGAAACTGCTGGCGTAAAATCCCAATTGTGTACAGGCTGACTGTCGCTACACATAAATTGCTGTCCGTTCAATTGAAATGTGGCGTGCATAATTGTGCCTTCTTTTCCGGGGCCATCCTTTCCCCAACGCTGAATATCAATAATTTTTGAGTTATCAAACAGACTTATATAAAAGTTCATTGCTTCTTCGGCATCGTTTTTTTGAAAGGTTAGAAAGGGAGTTATTTTCTGCTTCATCTCAATTGAATCATAAGATAATCTTTGAACTTTTTTGGGTTCATAAGCGGAAGAAAGTTCCTTACCTGAAATAGACATATAAATGTAAATAGATGCTAATAAGCAAAGTATCGCAATTATACTCGATAATAATATGAAAGTTGTTTTTTTCATTTTCTATTTTTTAGTTTGCGTACAATGATATTATTGCGAAATGCTTGTTGGAATTTCCCAATTCGTCAGTATTGCACTAATGGTAATGAGTCCTTTTTATATTCAAATTTAGGTTTGTATTTAATTTCTAAAATATTTTCAATTATTTCTCTGATTTTATGAGATTGTTTTTGATTTTGTCCAATATTAAATTGAGTCCAATAAATTGTATTGATTCCATTGTTTTCTCGGAAAAACTCATTCCATCTTTTTGCATTGTCTTTTCCTTGTGCAGCTTTGTAATGAGATTTAATTCTGTCAGCAATATTTTTCCCTGTTCCTATGTACAAGCAGTCCTTGCCGTCAAAAATGGAGTAAAGTCCAGCTGTTTTTCCTATTTCTTGATTGATTTTGTTATAAACATCTTTTTTAAATTCAAAAGGAGTTGAAAAGTCCAGATGGAAAGAGTTCCATTCTTTTTCGATATCACTCTTCTCTTTAAACTTAAGAATTCCATCGGCTATGCTTTCAAATTCATTCATTTTCACAGGTCCTGTTCATTATAATTTTCTCAATATCAATAATCATCTGAATTTTTTTATTGTTTCCAAGATTTCTAACAAGAACTGAATACAAACCATCCAATTCTTTGGTGGACAATGAATTCAAATAGTCAAAATTGGGTAAATCTTTCTTTGTCAAATTTTCATTTGTTGATTGGGTTATTATTTTTTCTATTTCTTCTGTGGTCAAGTTTGGAAAATATTTAGATATATCATTGGCTCTTTTTTGTAAGGAGTCAGATTCATTGCTCATATACAAATAGTAAGTAAAAACACTAGTTTCGATGTCGTTTATAGCGTCATCCATGTATCCAAATTCTCCCATAATTTTTCGATTTTATAATGTTTTTTTAAATGCAGTACAATGTTTTGAAGTCCGTGCTTGAAATACTTCGCGTTTCAGATCGAACTAAGCCAGAGTCAATTTCTATTTGCTAAATTATAAAAAAAACATCCAAATTTTAGGATTTTAAACAACAGCTAAAAACTAATCTTTGTGGTTAGATGAAAACGGGATTTAAACAATTAAAACTTTGTCCATAGCCAAAATAAAATCCTTCAAACATTCAAGTTTCCATATTAAACCTCTAAATTTGCTCTATGCGTGATTTAACAATAGCCATCGATGGGTTTTCATCTACCGGCAAAAGTACACTCGCCAAATTATTGGCCAAAGAACTCGGGTACATTCATATTGACAGCGGTGCTATGTATCGGGCCATCACGCTTTATGCTATTGAAAATGGGATGTTGCGTGGTAGTGAAGTCAATGAATTTGAATTAATTCCGCAGCTTGATTTCCTTGATATTCATTTTGAATTCAATCCCCAAACTGGGAAAAACGAAATCTATCTCAACGGTGAGAATGTGGAAGAACGAATTCGGGAAATGGAGGTTTCATCCAAAGTGAGCATCATTGCTAAAGTTCCTGAAATCCGGGACTATGCCGTTCAGATGCAAAGAAAGTTGGGTGAAAAAAGTGGCATTGTGATGGACGGTCGCGACATCGGGACTACTGTCTTTCCAAATGCTGATTTGAAGATTTACCTAAGTGCTTCGGCCGAGGCGAGGGCCATCCGTCGCTATGAAGAATTGCTCAAAACCGAACATCCGGCTACTTATGAAGAGGTCTTTCGAAATATATCGGAAAGAGATTTAATGGATTCCACGAGGGAGGTGTCGCCACTTAAAAAAGCAGAGGACGCTGTCGAGGTCGATAATGGACAAATGACGCCGCAACAAACTCTGGAAACGGTTTTGCAAATCATCCGGGAGCGATTTGGAGCTTGATGAAGTTGGTTGCTTCTTAGGCGGGCTTTCTAGATAACACTAATTTTTGCTGAATTTTTTTGTGGTCACAAATGGGTGAAGATTTTTTTAGAAATTAGAAGTCAGAAATTAGAAAGAAGAGTTGTGTGTTTTATTAACCACAAAGGACACGAAGGTTTTTCACTAAGGGCGCAGTGTTTTTTTTTAACCATTAAGGCATTAAGAGAATTCAGCTCAAAATACAATATACAAGAATGCAATCTACATTCTACAGCAAAAAAACCTGAGACTCTTCGCTTCGCTTTTCCAATCTTCCACTGGAAGATTTTTCTCTTAATATCAAATGCTCTGAGTGACAAGGAGCTCGAAGCTCGTAAAAATACATTCTACAAGAATACAATATACAGTTTACAGTAAAGAAAAAACTATGATGCGTAAGAAATCGTGCATGCCAAACGGAAATATGATCAAAGACCGCAACAAAGGAATTTCCAACATCAGGTACAACCACCTGAACTTGCCTACGCAGATAGAATTTGAAGGAACAAATAATAAAATTACTTATCTTTATAATTCGGTTGGACAAAAACTAAAGAAAACGGTGGTGTACAGTGACAGTATCAAGATAGTGGATTACTTAGATGGGTTTCAGTACGCAGGAAATATATTGCAATTCTTCCCGCACGCGGAAGGTTATGTAAAAGTAACACCAATCGACAGGCTTAATACTAATTATGCGTTTAATTACGTATTCAATTACACCGACCACCTTGGAAATGTGAGGCTTAGTTATTCCAAAGACCCAAGAACTAATCAACTGAAAATATTAGAGGAGAATCATTATTATCCATTTGGATTAAAGCATAGTGTGTATT